>Ga0334884_1000364_pt1 | contig 84528 bp, 66 predicted proteins | sample GraSluR1_MG_7_FD_207215 | JGI IMG/M metagenome (GOLD analysis project Ga0334884, IMG submission 207215) | Sludge microbial communities from methane-producing bioreactor in Wageningen University, Netherlands - Granular Sludge_12_05 R1 | ecosystem: Engineered > Bioreactor > Anaerobic >... | reverse complement strand
TCCCAAATCTGTCAAGAAAACCTCGCCTGGAACCACCTCGACCTGCTTTTCTCAAAGAAGACAGGGAAAGCTGCGTAATGACGTTAAAGAATTTGAACAGTCTCCAAGCTGAAAAACGGGAGCGCTATCACTTTTCTATTGACTAATTATTGCCAATAATCAGGATAGCGCCCTTACTGAGCATGCTTTGATGTGAAGCATCTCAGCTATGCACCGAAGTGGCTTTGCCCAAGGAAAATAAGGATTGATTTTTTATGATATATTTGCTGTACTCAAGATGCCTAAACTTAAGCTAAGATCGAGGTAGCGCAAAGAGTGTTAAAAACACCGGGCTCGAAGGATGGGCAAGAACGCCTGAAAAAAACCATTGATATGGTTACCAGGCTCTATGTGTACGTCTTAAAATCCGACAACGAGATCACCAGCAATGAGATAAACATCCTCTATTCCCTCTTAACCAATCTCTTTTCCCAAGTGGATGTATCCTGGGAAGCCTATGTGCGACAGATCATTGAGAGCGAGTATGAGATCGATGATGTGTTGGAGCATTTGGACAAGCACCTATCACAACTGGATAAAATCCGCTTGATCCAATCTCTGGTGATCATGGCCAAGTCCGAAGGTGATTTTGCCATTTCGGAGATCACGGAGATCATGGATCTAGCCCGCAAACTCCAGCTTTCGGCGGATGCCTTCATTCCTCTGATCGACTACTTTGAGGCTCCGGTAATCACCCAGGTCTTCATTCCTTGTAAGCACCATGTGACGCATATCCGTCATTCTGTATTTTCGGATTACGTGATATTTGGCAACGGCTCTCACGCGGACATCAGGTTCCGCAACGAAAGCCTTCTGCAATATGAAGCTGCTCTCTTTGCCATCGATAAGCAGTTTTTCCTCAGCGTGGGCAATAGCAGTAATATCCTCATTGACGGTCAACCGCCGGCACTGAACGCGATTATCCTGCTGGCCCCGCAAAATACTCTGGAGATCGGGGGCAAAGAATTCAGTATATCCTGCTTGCAGAAGATCTATAGCTTGCGCACGCTGGAAGATGACATCGTGTTTAGGAAATCCAATTATGATTTCATCGTTCAGAAACAGCGGCTTTTGTTTACTATTCAGGTTTTTGGCGGAACGGTGGCGCAGAACAACAAAGAGCTGACGCATAGTAAACGCTATGAAATCTATTATGACGATCGCTTGCAGATCAAGGGTTACTCGCCCTTTGATCTGTGTATGGTGATCGAAGCCAGAGAACACATCGGAGTGGAGGATCGCCATCCGCAGAAGCTCTTCATTCAGCGGGAAAAGGACTATTTTAGCATTAGCAGGATTGAGACTGATAATGCCGTCGCCAATATCGAGTTGATTGATCAAAATTACCACATTCATCCCTCCCGCAAAGGCTTGAAAATCTTTGTGAATCGCAAGCAGGTGACTCAAAGCACGATCCTGAATCTGAATCGCGATATCATCACCATCGAGAAGCGGAACTATCGGATCAACAACTATTATGACCTCATCGAGACCCCCTTTGAAATCCAAAGCCTTACGATCACAGATGTAAAACACTATTTTCCCGATGGCAAGATTGCCCTGGATTCTGTATCCTTCGAAGTGAATAAAGGGCAATTGATCGGTATCATGGGGCAAAGCGGTTGTGGGAAATCCACACTGACCAAAGTGCTTTCCACCGAGATCACGCCTACTTATGGGCAGATCCTGGTGGATGGGAAAAACCTCTATTCCAATATCAACTACTATCTGGAATACTTGGGTTATGTCCCGCAGGAAGACCTCTTGTATCCCAATCTCAGCGTTTATGAAAACCTGTATTATCGCTTGAAATTGAGGAATCCCGCTATCCCCAAGCTGAAACTGCAAAACAAAGTGCAAAACATCCTGCAACAGGTGAATCTCAGCCATCATCGGGATACCATCGTGGGCGATCAACGCAGTAAAAACCTTAGCGGTGGCGAACGCAAACGCCTGAATATAGCCTTAGAACTGCTCTTCGAGCCCACGGTGATCATCTGCGATGAACCTACCAGCGGCCTATCTTTTAATGATGCAGAGCAGATCGTGGATATCCTGAGTTCGCTGACCCAACAAGGGAAGATCGTGATCATCACCATTCACCAGCCCAATAGCAGCATCTTCCGCAAGTTTGACCGGGTGTTGATGATGGATATGGGCGGCAGATTGGCCTTTTATGGCACTCCCCAATATGCCTTCGATTATTTTGACGAAGAACTGGGGCAACTCACTACGCGCAAGGCGGATATCGGACGCAAAAGGCAGATGATGACATCGGATTATTTCTACGATCTCATCACTTATCCCGAATACAATGAGCTTTCCGAGCCGGTGTATCAGCAAATCAATAAAACCGTACAGCTCAAGCGCATGTTTCCTCCGGAGTATTGGCGGGATAAATTCAAGCGTAAAATGCTCTATGAAATGATCCACAGCGAAATGCCTGATCCGGGTGAGGCCAGCACAGCCTTTCGCCGTAAGAAGCGGAGCATGAGCATCAAAAACTCGATTATCATGCTGCTCACTTTCATTGGCAGAAGCTTTAAAATGAAGCTGCGAAACCGGACGAACAACATAATCACCTTCATCGAAGCACCGCTATTGGGCTTACTGATCTCATTTATCTTGCGGCATACCACTGTAAGCTCTTATAGCTATCACGAGAATAACAACATCTTCATCTATGTCTTTGTCTCGATTATCGCCTTCATCTTTTTGGGGATGTCAAACAGCATCGAGGAGATACTGTCCGAGCGCAAAATCATTCTGCGCGAGCGCTTAATGAATCTGAAGTTAAGCCATTATCAAAGCTCAAAGCTGATAACTCTGAGCTTTTTCAGTCTGATACAGGCTATCCTATATCATCTTATCTCGTCTCAGGTATTGGGTATCCGGGGCCTGGGCTTTGTGAGCATCGCCTATTTCTTCCTGGCGTCCATCACGGGGGTGTCCATCGGGCTGATGTGCTCTGCCTTCATACGGGAAAATCGTGCCATCATCAATCTCTTACCCTTGATTCTGATTCCACAGATTATCTTTGGCGGGGCGGTGATCGAGTTTGAGCGCATGAACCGCAATCTGAAGCTCTATGAAAAGCATCCCATCCCAGAAGTGGTACAGATCATTCCATCCCGCTGGTTGTTCGAAGGGCTCACTACTGCTTATGCCAAGAATACCGTTTTCCATCGGTCTTTGGCCAGGATCGAAAAAAAGGAATTGACACATTTACAGGATTACAGGAATGCTGTTATCAGCGCTCAGGAATTCCAAAACAAGCGATCTGATATCTATTATGCCAAAGTGGCGCTTACCGATAGGTGGGATCCAAACCGCGTGCTGAATAGCTATTTGAACACTTCGGTGAGCATGATGGACGGTCGGGTGTTGAACACCAGGCGCAATGAGTTTTTGTCCAGCTTTAAGCTGTGGCGGGGCCATAGCTTTCGCACCTGGAATTATAATGTATTGGTGGTGATGCTGTTTATCCTGGGGATAAACCTTGTTACCGCGATCAAGATGAAGTATTATTTTAAGGAATAGAGAGAATTGCATGACCGGGAGTCCTGATTCATGAGGTCTTTCGGTTTCTGATTTCTAGAGTTAAGTGAAATGAAGTCATAAAGGAGTGTAACATGAAAGTACGCATCATACCCGTAATATTGCTTTTAGCGATGCTTATCAGCTTGGGATGCAAAAAGAAGGCAGATTCGATGCCGGATCAGTCTGTGGCCGATCAGGTGGTTACCTATGCCACACTTCCGTCCTTTAAACAAGTGTATGCTGTGCTGGATCAATTGCAGGCCAAAGATATCTCAGCCGCCGTCCCTGCTGAACTATACAAAACCAGTCAGGAAGAGACTCGCAATGCTTTCTCTCTGGGCGTGCTCACGGCTGATGCCGTGTTGGCCGCCAGAGGCAGAAATAGCACCAAACTGAAAGATATCTCTGCTCAGATGATGAATCTCACCAGTCTTTTGGGACTGGAATCCGAAGTGAATCGCATGGGCGATGATCTGAGAGGGATGATCGAGAAGCAGGAATGGGACAACCTGGATCAAGCGCTTGATCTGCATAAAAGAGACGTGGAAGCCAAGCTTTGGGATAGCGAAAACTACGATAATTATACCCTGATGCTATTAGGGGGATGGATCGAAGCCGCGAACCGCGTGGCCTGGCTGATCAAGCAGGATTATGTGGCCGAACGCAGTAAAGTCCTGGCTCAAAAGGGTACCTTCAATCACCTGGTGACCAACATGAAAACCATTGATACTCCTCACATCAAAGAGCAGGCAGCGTTTCAGGATGCTCTGAAAAACCTTGTGGCCTTGCAGGCGATTATCAATAGTGATAGTAACGGTACTTATACCAAAGAACAGATCGACACAATCATCATGGGCACCGATGCCATCAAGGCAGCATTCCAAAACTGATGTATGTTTACTCACATATAACCCTTATATCCAAAGCCGGGCTTGCTTACAAACCCGGCTTTGCTTTTTGGGGCACCAGAACATTTGCATCATCCCCACAAGCAGCAAGCGCCTTTGAACAGCGTATGCTAAAGGATGGACCATGAAGCACAGGCTTCTTATCGTTTTGTTTTTCTTACTCTTGACTGCCCTGGCAGCGAAGAAATCTTTTGAGCTGAAAGACGCCCCTTGGGACGACGGAAAGGCTCTGCAACTATCTTGGACATTCAGCTTTGTGCCGGACTCTGTCTCAGCCGCACTGCTTGGCAGCGATGGAAGCATTAGCTCCATCATCATTCCCGCGAAACTGAGCGGGATGATCACGATCAGCGATCTTGATCCTGATCTTAGTTACACTTTGAATGCAACTGTATTCCAAGGAGATGAGCTACTCAGCTATACATCTCAGGGCAGTCCGCGTGAACAGTGGTTCTACTTACACAAGCTGGCCTTTTTGGTGTTACTGCTCATGATCTGTTTTGCCATTGTCTATTACATCACAGCAGCCCGGCATGGCAAGGATTTCTTCATCCGTAGAATAGCAGGGCTGGACAGCATGGAAGAAGCCATCGGACGTGCCACCGAGAAGGGTAAACCCATCCTCTTTGTGCCCGGCATTGGCGATCTGGATGATATCCAAACCATCGCCAGCCTCACCATCCTCAGTCATCTGGCCCAGCGCAGCGCCGAATACAATACCGAGCTGATCGTTCCCTGCCGTTTCTCGATGGTGCTTTCCGCTGCTCGTGAAGTGGTGAAAGAAGCCTACATGAAAGCAGGGCGAGTGGATGCTTACAAACCGGATAGCGTGTTTTATCTCACCGATGACCAATTTGGTTATGTAGCAGGCATTGATGGGATAATGCTTCGGGAAAAACCGGCCGCAAACTTCTTCCTGGGTTCCTTTTATGCCGAGTCTTTGATCCTGGCAGAAACCGGCTTTTCCACCGGTGCCATCCAGACGGCGGGCACTGCCCAGGCGCATCAACTGCCCTTCTTTGTGGTATCCTGCGACTATACTTTGATCGGTGAAGAGCTCTTTGCCGCGTCAGCTTATCTATCGCGAGATCCACAGCAATTGGGAAGCCTGAAAGGCCATGATTTTGGCAAGCTATTGGTGATCTTACTGATCATCATCGGTGTGATCCTAGAGATTGCCGGCATCTCAAACCTCAAAGAATTCATCGCAGGGTCACTCTCATGAAAAGATCCTTTCCTTTGGTATTTGCTTTTGTGGTGGGCTTTCTGGTGCTCCTGGCAGAGTTCATCCCTCACCGTCCTTTCAACCAATTGACTTCTACACTGGAAAACTGGTTTATGATCATCTCCGGTTTTGCCATTCTATTGGGACAGATCAGCTTGATTCGGGTAAACAGCAAGATCATCGCGCATAAAGAGGAGAATTGGCAATACCATCTGGCCGGCATGATCAGCTTTGCTCTGATGCTGCTTTTTGGCATCCTCTGGGGCATGCGTGAAGCATCCGGAGTCTTGGGTAATGGCGAAGACCTCGCCCGCTGGATCGGACTCAAACCTTTTGATTATCTCTTCACCTATGCCTATATGCCGCTTTCGGCCACAGTGTTTGCCTTACTGGCCTTCTTTATCGCCTCAGCTGCCTATCGCGCTTTCATCATTCGCGGCTTTGAATCCAATTTACTGATGATCACAGCGGTGATCGTGATCATCGGACGCACCAGCATCGGCAGTATGCTCACCGGATGGTTACCGGATAGCCTCAGCTTCTGGCACATCCCCAATCTGGCTGATTTTATAATGGAATACCCCAATACTGCAGCGCAACGTGCCATTTTGATCTCTGCTGGCTTGGGGATTATCGGTAGCAGTCTGAGGATCATCCTGGGCATTGAACGCAGCTATCTGGGAGGTGACAAATGAAGATATCTCCCGCTCTGGAACGCAAGATCATCTATACGGTGCTGTTCATCGCTGTGGGTTTGCCTTTGATCTTCCCCATCGGATGGAAGACGGAGGTTTCCGGCTACACGATGATGGCTTATGACTTGATCGAAAACACCTCTGCCGGCGAAGTGGTGCTGATCTCTTTTGACTATGATCCATCCACCATGACCGAGATCCAGCCTATGGCAGAAGCACAGATCGAGCATGCCTTTAAGCTGAACCAAAAGATCGTGGCAACTGCTCTTTGGCCAATGGGAGTCCAGATGGCAGAACAGGCCTTCAATAAGGTGCTACTGGATTACCCGGACAAGGTGTATGGCACGGATTATGTGAATCTGGGCTACAAAGTGGGCGGGATGGTCACCATTCAAGCCATGGGGCGCAGTTTGCCGGATGTGTATCCCACCGATCAGGGCGGAACGCCTTATTCCGAGATCCCGATGCTGCAAGGCATTCGCCGGTTAAAAGACCTGGCCTGGATATCTTCCCTATCCAGCGGTACTCCCGGTCTCAAAGAATGGGTGATGGTCGCCAGGGATTCCTATGGCGTGCCCGTCACCGGCGGTTGCACAGCGATCTCGGCTCCGGGCTTCTTCCCTTATGTAAACGAGCAAAAGCAGCTGCATGGACTCTTGGGCGGACTGAAAGCGGCCAGTGAATATGAAAGCCTGATCGGTCGCATCGGGCCTGCCACGATCAAGATGGATGCCCAATCAGTTGCGCATATGTTGATCCTCCTCTTTATCGCGATCGGCAATATCAAGGCTCATCTGATTCGCAGGAGGAAAGCACAATGACAGCGTTTATGACCACATTTGGCATCTGGCTCTCGGCCTTTTTCACGATCAGTATCTTTAGCTTTTTATACAAGGACAATCCGCTCTACAAGTTCTCCGAACAAGTCTTCGTAGGGCTATCCGCCGCTTATTGGCTGGTGAATATCATCTATTCGATCATGATCCCTAATCTCTTCTCCAAGCTTATCGGGGATTTCTCGGGCAATCTCATCCTGCTGATTCCCGCTGCCCTGGGCGTGATGATGTTGATGCGGGTGCATCCTGCTACGCAATGGATCAGCCGCTATCCGATTGCCATCATGATCGGCACCACAGCAGGGATTTCCATGTTGCGCTATATGAAGAGCGATATCCTGAATCAAGTAACCGCCACCATGATCAATCCCTTTGCGGCTGAAAGCACCAGCGCGGTGATCGGCAATCTGTTGCTGATCATTGGCACCTTGTGCGGCGTGTTCTTCTTCTATTTCAGCAAGAAACAGGAAGGCATCTACAAAGCACCTTCCAAACTGGGAATATGGTTTTTAATGGTTAGTTTTGGTGCTACTTTCGGCTACACGGTGATGGCGCGTATCTCGCTTTTGATCGGTAGGCTGGAGTTTTTGCTGGGTGACTGGCTGCACCTGATTAAATAACGAGTTTAAAGTATCTGTAAACAAAGAGGAAAAGGAATATTAACACAGAGGAAAGAGAAAAGAGGCCACATAGAGAGTGGATTAAAAAGAAATGATGATCAAAGCTCAGTTGCGTTTCAGTAGATTGATTGCGAAGCTTTCAGGTTTCGGCGTTCTCATTGTCGTCGCAGCGCGGATCATTCTCAATTCTCAATTATCAATTTTCAATTATCAAATGAGGTAATAAGATATGCTACAACTACATCAAAGATTCATTCAGAGCGCCAAGCGCTTTCCCAAAAGAATCGCCGTTTACGATAAAGCGACTATGACGGATTATAGCTATTCCAGGATGCTGATCGCCAGTTTCATCCTGAAAGAACACATCGGCAAGATCAAAGGTAAATACATCGGTGTGTTGCTCCCCACCGGAGTGGGAGCCATGCTCACCATCCTGGGCACCCTGATGAAGGGCAAGATCCCTGTAATGATCAATTATGCCACCGGCGCTATCGAAAACTGCCGTTATGCCCGCGAGAAGTGCCAGTTCAAGACCATTATCACCAGTAAGAAGCTCTTGGACAAGCTGAATCTGGAGCCGATAGATCACATGATCTTTGTGGAAGACATCCTGGCCAAAGTCAGTCTCAAAGAAAAACTCCAGGCTGCGCTCTTATCCAAGCTGCCTTTTTCCATCCTGAAGGATATGGTGCATCATGGTGATCTCAGCGAGATCTCCGTGATCCTCTTCACCAGCGGCAGCGAGAAAGAGCCGAAAGCAGTGCAACTCTCGCATCGCAATATCTTGCACAATGTGAACGCCTTCCCCACCATGATCGAGCTCAATGAAAATGACGTCTTTGCCTCGATCCTACCCATGTTCCACGTCTTTGGTCTTACGGTGGATTTCTGGCTGCCAGCGCTCATTGGAGCCAGCATGGTCACCTATCCCAATCCTTTGGAATACAAGACGGTTAGCGATTACGTTCGGGAATACAAAGTCACCTTCATTGCCGCTACCCCGGCCTTTTTCTATGGCTATCTGCAAAAATCCCGCCCCGGTGATTTTGCCTCAGTCAAGATCGCCATTGCCGGAGCGGATAAGCTGCCGGACAAGGTCTATGAAGGCTTCCAAAAGAAGCATGGCATCACCATGTATGAAGGCTATGGCACCACCGAAACCAGCCCTGTGATCTCTACCACCTATCCCGGAAATCACAAGCCCGGTAGCATCGGTCGTCCCATCCCCAATACTCAGGTGCGCATCCTGGACATTCACACGGATAAAATCCTTGGCCCCAATCAAGAAGGGAAGATATTGGTCAAAGGTGACCTGGTCATGGAAGGCTATCTGCACGATCTGGAAGAAACCTCGCTCAGAATCCGTAATGGTTGGTATGACACCGGCGACATCGGCCTGATAGATGAGGATGGCTACCTCTATCACAAAGGCCGCCTCAAACGCTTCGTGAAAGTAGGCGGAGAGATGGTTTCACTGGTCAAAGTGGAAGACATCCTTAGCCAACTCCTGCCGGAAAACGTGATCTGCTGTGTGGTAGATGTACCCAATCCCATCAAAGGCGCGGACGTTGTGGCTGCTGTGGCGAACGGTGATTTTGATATGCATAAAGTGCTGAAGCAGCTTAAAAAAGAGCTTCCTGCTATCGCGATCCCCCGCCAGTTTTACGTGATCGACGACATTCCGATGATGGCCAGCGGCAAGGTAAACTTTCGTGAAGTGGAAAAGATCTGTCGCGAGAAAAGCACCAATGGTGAATGATGCTGATCACTGAGCTTCATCACCATAGAGCGCTTTTGAACAAGATCGCTGAAGTAGCCGGATTGATCCATCAATATGGCTGGGCGGAAGCTAATGCCGGTAACCTGAGCATAGAGGTGACATCCCTGGTTGCCAAACCACAACCCGAAACCGCGTATTATCTGGTGAGTCGCAGTGGATCCCGCTATCGCCAAACGGCCAAAGATCCTCTGAGCAATCTGCTCCTGGTGGAGTGCAGCGATAGCGTGACATATTATCCCGCTGATGCCAAGCCCACTATGGAATGGATCAGCCATCGCTGCCTGCAACACGCGATTGGGGAAAGAACAGTAGTATTGCACACCCATCCCGCTGAGATCATTGCCTTGGCTCATCTGGGTCTGAACGAGAGCGCGCTAAATCAACGCCTGGCAGAACTCTTGCCCGAACTGCCGCTTTACCTTCCAGAAGGCTTTGCCGTCGCTCCCCACTGCCCACCGGGTTCACAAGCTCTTTGCGATGCCAGCCTGGAAGCCCTGAAAGATCAGAAAGCGCTGATCTGGAGCGGACATGGCTTGTTATGCTTTGGCAGCAAGCTGGATGAAGCCCTGGACTATATGGAGATCATGGTCAAAGCCGCTAAAATCCTGCTGCTATTGAGCTAAAGCCATGATATCCTATCTACCTGGATTATAGGGCTTCACTATCTCCCTGATAAGCTCCAGATAATCTCCCGGGGACTTTCTGAGCGTGACAGGGGAACTCTTCAAGAGCTTGTCCGGAGCTTGTTTAGAGGTTGAAGGCATGGACTTCAGCAGGGATTGTGAGCGCCTCCCTCGGAGTTCATGCAGCTAACAATGGTCTGGATACCCTCAATATTTGGGGCTAGGATAAACTAACGCAAGCTCGATCACTTTGGGCAGCATGGACTTCGAGCAGCAGGATTGTGGATGTGAAGGGTGATCTGCATGCTTGCTGCTTGAACTCCAATCCTTCGGATAGAAGTCCAAGGGAAAAAAGCGATAAGCAAACTATATAACGGTACATCGTAAATCGTAAATCGTAAATCGTAAATCGTACATTGTAAATCGTTGATTGTCCCTTACTTGTGAGCCTTAATCAATCAATCATCCCCCCTTAATCAAGCGTTAACTATTAACGCTTGATTAACGCTTGATTAAGACTTGATTAACGCCCTCAAATGAGGGAGATAGGCGTAAACGATTAACAATTTACAATTTACGATTTACAATTTACGATGGAGTTATTGCCGCTTGATCAGATCAGGCACGCCGATGAGCTTTGCAGCTACCGTTCTGGTCAAAAAAGCCCTCGATTTCCGGGCGGCAATGACTTCAAACAGCGGCTCAGGGGCTCCTCCCTCGGAGTTCATGCTGCTAACAATGGTCTGAATGCCTGCAAAACTTGAGGGCTACGATAAACTCAAGCAAGCTCGGGAACTTCGGGCAGCATGGACTTCGAGCAGCGGGATTGGGGGATTAAAGAGTGATCCGCACGCTTGTTGCTTGTACTCCAATCCTACGGATAGAAGTCCAAGGGAGAAGGCGATCCCGCTGCTCGAAGTCGAAAACGCTTGTCATTTTCGTCTCCGCTGCGGGACTCACGAGACGCGTGGGATTGGCTTGGCTTCAAGTAACTGGGAGAGCGCTTTCAACTCCGAGGGAGGATACTTTGGAGTTATTGCCGCTTGATCAGATCAGGCACGCCGACGAGTTTTGGAGCTACCGGTCTGTTCAAAAAAACCCTCAATTTCCGGGCGGCAATGACTTCCAACAGCGGGTCAGGGGCTCCTCCCTCGGAGTTCATGCTGCTAACAATGGTCTGAATGCCTGCAAAACTTGAGGACTACGATAAACTCTTGTAAGCTTGAGAACTTCGGGGCAGCATGGACTTCGAGCAGCGGGATTGGGGAGTTATGAGTAATCTGCATGCTTGCTGCTTGAACTCCAATCCTTCGGATAGAAGTCCAAGGAGAATATGGGCTGCCAAGCTCCTGCTTGGCAGAAGCAGCTAAAACTGCTTATCTGAAAGACCTGCGGCCTTTGTGGCAAGCAGGAGCTTGCCACCCCAGTGTAGATGCTTCATCCTGAAGCAGAAGTGTGTAGGCTTCATCCTGAAGCATAAGCGTAGATGCGGCATCTTGGCGCATGCAAGCGTCTAGAAGACGCTTCTACAATCAAACGTCAGGATGACGTTTCCACTCTCAAACGTCAGGGTGACGTTTCCACATTAGCGATCCAGCTGAAGTCCATACCGCGCGGTGTTCGAAGGCATGCCTGAGCTTTGAGTATGCCCCATAAATCGAAGGCATACATTTACCTATCAAGCGGCATGAACTCCAAAGGAGGATTGCCACCTGCCACCTGCAACCTGCAACCTGCTACCTGCTACCTGCTACCCGATCAATAGTAAAGATCTCTGGTGCCGCCCTGCATTTGCTGCAGTTTTTCTTGCACAGAACTACGCATGTTTTCGTCTTCCACTTTTGCCAGTTCGTTTTCGATCAGAGTCAAGCCGGCTTTGAGGGTCTTTTCAGAAGAGAAGTCATAGAGGTATTCCGCAAAGGTGAGCAGCGCGTTAGGGGTGCAAAAACGTTTTACGAACCCGGGAATGGCAAACTCCATGAAGTGTTCGCCTGTGCGTCCGGCGCGATAGCAGGAAGTGCAGAAGGAAGGGATATAGCCGCCTTTTGCCAGTTCATAGATCACATCGTCAAGGCTGCGCGTGTCGCCTAAGACAAATTGGGATTTCTTGCGAGATTCTTCGTCTTTATGCGAATAATCACCCACTCCTATGGAGCTTCCGGCATCGATCTGAGATACTCCGAAGCGCAGCACTTCATTGCGGATGGCGATTGGTTCGCGCGCGGTGAGGATCATCCCTGTGTAGGGCACACTGAGGCGAATAGCTGCCACCAGCAGCTTGAAATCTTCATCGCTCACGCCGTAAGGAGGATGCTCGGTAAAATCTGTGCCGATGGCTGGTTCGATGCGTGGGAAAGAGATCGTGTGCGGTCCCACGCCAAAGGTATCTTCCAGGTGAATGGTGTGGTAGAGCAAGCCCATCACTTCAAAGCGCCAATCGTATAGTCCCATCAGCGCGCCGATGCCCAGATCGTCGATGCCGGCCTTCATGGCGCGGTCCAGCCCATCCAATCTCCAGAGGAAACTGCTCTTGGGGCCTCTGGGGTGCAGCTTTTCATAGCTGGGTTGATGATAGGTTTCCTGGAATATCTGGTAAGTTCCGATGCCCACGGCTTTGACAATGCGGTAGCCCTCAATATCCATGGGAGCGGCATTGATATTTACCCTGCGAATCTCGCCCTTTTTGTACTTGGTCTCATAAACGGTTTGCACGGTGTCAGCTATGAAGCGGGCATCATATTTGGGATGCTCGCCATAAACCATGATCAGGCGCTTGTGCCCGGTCTCCACCAGGGCTTTGGTCTCGTTCACCAGGTCGTCGTGACTGAGGGTGGAACGCGAGCACTCAGTGTTTGAGATGCGGAAACCGCAATAGACGCAATCGTTGATGCATTCATTCCCTACGTAGAGTGGCGCGAAAAGCACGATGCGGTTGCCATAGATGCGTTCCTTGAGTTCACGCGCTCCATCCATGATCATCTGGCGCAGTTCGGGATCTTTGACGTTGATCAGGGCAGCTGTTTCATCGGGATTGAGACGCTGTTTATCCAGGGACTTGGCGATAATATCCCGGATTCTTGAGGCGGGGGCATTCTCTTGTTCTTTGAGTAAACGCTCGATCTCTGCGTTTGGAATAAAGGATTTCAGGCCTTCGGTGCTAATCTTCATTTCTATCTCCAATTTTCAAAGTTGTGGTTTTTACCTTTACTCCCTGCAACATCCCCAATTTGCCCGAGAAGGCTCCCATCTGAGCAGTATCCATTTCCATCACCAAAAAGATGGCAGATACTCCCCAATCTCGCATGGGATAGCCAACGCGCAGCAGGATGTGTGAAGCGTTGTCGTGCAGGAGTTCGCTCACAGGCTGAAACGCTTGTTCAATATCATCGATGACGATAGTTACTACGTGTCTTTTGAGATTCATGCTTAATCCTGATTGCGACTTAAGAAGATAGACTTTGGGGCAAGGGCGTGAGTTTCTAATCTCCCTTGATGCCAGAACTCATCTCTCATCGCAGGTATTTTTATGACAAGCTATTTTCGAAGCTGATTTCTGGCAAGGGAAAACTAAACAGTTGACACGATCGGGCTTTCCATTCTTATTGTTCCGCAATACGTAATTGCATATATGGCAATACGATGCATGAGAAACCTAACTATGAAGAAATTCTTAATCGCCCTTATCATAACGATCCTGATGACCCATGCTGTGGCAGCGGAATTCACCTGGTATTCCCAGACTGATTCGCGCTGGAAAGAAAAACGCCTGGGTGGCGGTAGTTCCATCGGCCGCAGTGGTTGTGTGGTTTCCTGTCTATCCATGCTGCTCAATGCGGAAGCATCAAACTCATATATGACGCCAGATAAGCTGAATGAATGGTTAAGAAAGAATGGTGGATACTCCGGTAACAACATGCGCTGGCAGATCCCGGGGCTCATCGATGGCGATGGACTGGGCATGGAGTTGGTGGCGCAAAGCACCAGGTATAATGACTGGAATTTCCTTTCTTCAGAGCTTGAGAAAGGCAACAAAGTAATCGTCAAGGTAGCCGGACGAAGATCGCATTGGGTATTGGTTGTTAAGCGTGATGGCCCTGTCAATAAAGCAAGCTCTTACTATGTGAATGATCCCGGCATGAAGGAGTTTGAGGAACGCACTTTGGGTTACTGGGGCGGATTTCGCTCTGCTCGCAGTTATAGCGGAAACTGGCTGGATGAACAAGCCTTCAATCTCAATAGCGAGATCAATGTGGTTCCCATCACTGATGATGAGAGCTTTTTGTATGATATCTATGGGCTTCCTGTTCCCGCGGATGTCTATGTAACCTTGGAGAACAAGCTTGACGTGGAAATCCACGGCTTCTTTATCCTTGGCCTCTTCGATGTGGACGGTAATCTGGTCTATAGCATTGATCATGAATATGCCAAGATTGACGCAAATGGAGAAGTCGATTTGCTCTACGAAATGCCCGATATCACTCCTCTGGAAGATGACTCCAATACCCTCAAGATCATCTACAGCAAATACTTTTCCGCCATGCCCTCCCGCTATGATACCATCAATTTAAATCCCATCGGGATCCGGAACATGAGCAAGAGCGAGGAATGAGGTGTGAGGTGTGAGGTTTTAGGTGTGAGGTTTTAGGTGTTAGTGGAACGCATAACGCATAACACATAACGCATAACCAGCAAACAACTTATCTGAGCCAAGAGAATTGTATTGACAGATATTCTAAGTACATATCCAATGCTTTTTTGAAGATTGACCCTGGCTGAACTAAGCTAAACAAGCAGCATGATTCAAGATTGAGGAAAGAGATGGATTTGTCCTACTACAAAGAACTCATATTGAACGCACCCTTTGGATACGCGTATCATAAACTGGTTTTTGATCCGGAAGGGCTTGTGGTGGATTACATATTTCTTGAGGTGAATGAGGCATTCGAAAAGCTGACCGGGCTTTGCCGGCAAGATGTCATTGGGGAAAAAGCCACAGAGGTGATACCCTATTGTCTTGAATCTCATAGTGAGTGGTTGAAGGTAGCCTCCGAAGCATGCTCGTCGGGACGCGAGATGATGCGAGAGCACTTCTTTGAGCCCTTGGGGAGATGGTATCGGGTTTACACTCACCCAATGAGCAAGGACACATTTACCGTGCTGTTTATGGATGATTCATCTCAGCATCTGATGCAAGATGAAGTATTGGAAAGCCGGGAGCGGTTTCGCCTGCTCAGTAAGTATTCTGTGGATTGGCTGCTGCTTTTAGGAAAAGACCTTCGTGTGCTGTTCTCCAGCTCTGCCATTAAGAACATCCTGGGCATAGAAGCGGAAGAAGTAATATCTTCAAGGACCCTAAGATTTATCCACGTTGAGGATCAGCCCAAACTGCAAGATTTTCTCCAAATTGTGATCAAAGAACCTCAAAGCAGACATACCATTGAGTTGCGGTTACTTGATTCCGAATCTCGCCTGCACTGGGTGGAAGCAATTGCTACTAACCTGATGGATGTCCCTCATTTAGAAGCCATTCTATTGAACATCCGTGAAACCACAGCGCAAAAAAAAGCTATCCAGGCAGCAAATGCCAGTGAGGAACAGCTGAGGCTCATTGCTGAAAACGTAAGTGACATCATCTTTATTACGGATAAAAACCTCAATACTACCTATGTGAGCCCATCTGTGTTTCACGTTCTGGGAGAAACAGTAGAGGAACACCTGGCTCGTTCGCTGGAGGATAAACACCCCCCTGAAGCCATCAAGCAGATGATGCAATTGCTAGGGAAAGAGCTGAAAGCAGTTCAGTTTGAGGGAGCAAATCCAAAACGCAGCCGGGTTATCGATACCGAGTATATAAAAACCGATGGCAGCGTGATTGACATCTCCATGCATATGTCATTTATCTGGGGACCGGAGGGTGAGTATCAAGGACTTCTGGGGGTATCCAGAGATGTCAGCGAAGAGCGCCGAATGGAGCGAGAGCTGAAGGAAAGTAATTCCTATATCAGGTCACTGCTTGCCGCTATTCCTGATTTGATGTTCATCCTGGATAAGGATGGGGTGGTATTGGATCTTAAAGCCGGAACTGACAGGAATTTGCTTGTTCCCAGGGAGCACGGCATCGGCAGAGCCCTCAATGAGATTCTTCCCCATGAGATTTCCGATCAAACCCTTGTAGCCATTTCAGAGATTCTGGCCGGGAGAGATGTGGACAATATCCACTACCAGTTAACTATCGAGAATGAACTACACGATTTCGAAGCCAGGTTAAGCCCTTACGAAGGCAACAAAGTGATTGCAATGGTGCGCGATATCAGTAAAGAGCAGCGAGCAATATCTGCATTGGAATCTCAAAGCCGCTTCCAAGCCATACTGGCGGATATATCCACGGATTTCCTCAAATCAAAACTGGACAACCTCTCCGGTCTCATTGATCAGGGCCTGCAGAAAGTGGGAGAACATTTCCAAGTGCACCGGGCATACCTTTTTCGCTATTCGGAAGATATGCAGGAGCTGATCCTTAGCAATGAATGGTGCGCTGAAGGCACAGAGCCACTGAGCCAAAGAGCATCTCGATTCTCGACTGCAAAGATACCATGGTGGAACGATAAGATACTAAAGGGCGAAAGCATCATTGCTTCCGATCTTGAGCGCGTCCCCTCCGAGGCCGAGGCAGACTTCAATATCCTCAGAAGCCAAAACATCCAGTCATTCCTCTGTGTGCCTCTGGCGACAGGTGATAAGGTGCTGGGATATTTGGGTTTTGACAGCGTGGGCATCAAACGCAGCTACCCGGAAGCCATGGTCAGCAACCTCAAAGTCATCGCGAATGTCCTGGCCGACGTGATCCACAAGCAGCAGATAGAAGAAGCCATCCGGCACCTAAGTGATCTGCAGGATCTTTTGAGCAAAATGGCTACGCACTATATCAGTATGCCCACCCATAAGCTGGAAGAATCGATCGATTCGTCCCTGGCAGACATGGGTAGATTTACTAAAGCAGACAGGGTTTACATTTTTGAATATGATCATGATAACAAGATAAGCATCAACACACATGAGTGGAACGCAGAAGGGATCTCACCGCAAATCGAGAACCTGCAAGCAGTGCCCTGGACAGATATGCAGCACTGGGTTGATCAACACTCAGATGGGCATTATGTCTATGTGGAAGACGTCAGCTTGCTGCCCAAAGACAATTCCGTGCGCAGGATACTTGAGGCTCAGGATATCCGCAGCACCATTGCCATCCCCATGATGCAGGATGACAAGTGCTTAGGATTTGTGGGGTTTGATTCGGTATCCGATGTTCAACGCTTTAGCGAACGGGAAATCACGCTGTTGGAGCTGTATTCCAAGCTCCTGGTAAACGTGATCAGTAGGGTGGAACTGGAAAACAGTCTCCGGGTGGAAAAAGAGAAAGCTGAAGCCGCCAGCAAAGCTAAAAGCGAGTTTCTGGCCAATATGAGCCATGAGATCCGCACTCCTTTGAACGGAGTTATCGGTTTCACGGAGTTGCTGCTCAATTCCAAGCTCAATGACGTGCAACACAGCTACGCGCAAAACATTGTGAGCTCCAGCTACAATCTGATGGGGATCATCAACGACGTGCTGGATTTTTCCAAGATCGAAGCCGGTAAGCTCGAGCTGGAGTACATCCGGGCTGATATCATCGAACTGGTCGAGCATGCCGCTGATATCGTGAAGATCAAGACTGCTCAGAAGGGCGTGGAATTGCTGCTTGACATAGCTCCCACTGTGCCCCGTTTTGCCGTGATCGATCCGCTGCGGGTGAACCAGATATTGGTCAACTTACTCAGCAATGCTGCCAAGTTCACCGAAGTGGGAGAAGTTCACCTTAGTCTGACTTACAAAATGACCGATGGCGATCATGCGGACATCACCTTCACCGTTCGCGATACCGGGATCGGGATCAAAAGGCAGCAACGCAAGATGCTGTTCCGCTCTTTCTCGCAGTTGGATTCCTCCACGACCCGCAAGTATGGCGGCACCGGTTTGGGGCTCACCATCTCCAGTCATCTGGCCAGGATGATGAATAGCCATATTGAGCTTCAATCCGAAGAGGGTCAGGGATCCACCTTCAGCTTTACCATCAATGCCAGAGTGGAGCGAGGAGAAAAGGACGCCTCAGGCGAACTGAGCGGGATCAAACGCGCCCTGGTGATCGACGACAATCAGAATAATCTCACCATCATGCAGCACACCCTGGAGCATTGGGAGATCAGCCCTGAGCTCTGCAACAATGGGTTGAACGCCCTAAAGCTGGTGAAAGAAGCCGAGCCTTTCGACGTTATCATAGTTGACTACAATATGCCATATCTCAACGGGGTGAACACGATCAAAATGATCCAATCCCAATTGCCGATCGAGAAGTCAAAACGCCCGATTATCCTGATGCACAGTTCTGCCGAAGACGCGCAGATCATGACAGACTGTCTGGAACTGGACATCAACCACAGGTTGGTCAAACCGGTCAAACATAAACACCTTTGGGACACTCTGTTACGCATCAGCACAAATTCCAGCGAAGCCCTCCCCAGCCCAAATCAAGGCTCACCCAAAGAGATTGAGACGCTTGATTTTGCCGGTGATATCAGGATCCTGATTGCCGAGGATAACCTGCTCAACCTCACTCTGTTAAAAGAGATGATCGGCAAGCAAATTCCAAGTGCCAAGATCACGCAAGCCACTGACGGCATTCAGGCTATCAAAGCCATCCAAGAGTATGATCCGCACATTGTCTTAATGGATGTGCAAATGCCGAATATGGATGGCATCAGTGCCACCAGGGAGATTCGCAAGACCTCCCAAGTACCGATCATTGCCGTCACAGCCGGAGCACTCAAAGAAGAACGGGATAAGTGCCTTGCTATCGGCATGAATGCCTTCCTAACCAAACCGGTATTGGCCACAGAACTCAGAGAAGCCCTACAAGAACTTCTGGGGGATATTCAGAGTGCTCCGGCAAAGCAACAAGTAGCTAAGGATATGAACATGAACCACTTCAATCACAAAGCTCTCATGGAAAACCTCTCACAGGACGAAGAGACTCTCTTCAGTTTGTTGGACATCGTGCAAAATACAATACCGGGTAAGCTGAAGAATCTGGAGCAAGCAATCAATGAGGATGATAGCGCGGAAGTATTGGGCATCTTGCACTCCATTCGCGGATCTGCTCAAAACATGTATTTCGTGCTCTTAGGTGAGACCAGCGGAAAACTGGAGCGCAGCTATCGGGACATTAGCAAAGAGGACGCCCTGGCCTTGTATCAGGACATCATGCAAGAATGGCACATCGTGCTAGATCTGATCAAAGACTTCAAGCTCGATTAGCCAGCATATCGAAATCTGTATGCTAACATTCAATCTGCACAGCTTACTAATGATAGTGGCCTCAGTATTAGCCCTAACGCTGGGTCTGTATGCCTGGAGCAAAAGATACGTGGTGGGAGGCTTCCCCTTGTCTTTGCTGATGGCATCCGTAAGCTTGTGGTCGCTCTTATACGGGCTGGAACTGGCAAGTAAAAACCTGGAAACCATCAAGCTGTTAACCGCAGCATCTTATCTGGGGATATCCGGTTTACCGGTCTTCTGGGTAGTCTTTGCCGCGCGCTACACGCATTTGGATAATTGGCTTAAACCGCTGACCAAACTCTTACTCTTTGCCATTCCGGCCATCACCATTCTAGCGATCAGCACCAATGATCTACATCTGCTCTTTTACCGTCATCGCGAACTGGTCACCATCAATTCCCATGTCTTTCAGAAGCTCAGCCCCGGCCCATTTTGGTGGTTGCATATTGCCTATTCTTATTTATTGGTCTTGACCGGTTTTTACCTTTTGCTCAAAATGTATTCCGGCTCGGATAAGGCCAAGCGAAAACATGTCTTGCTGCTCATCATCGGGGGAGCTCTTCCCTATTGCGTAAATATTGCCTATGTATTTGGCTTCAAGCCCTATGGCATTTTGGATATCACTCCCATCGCGTTTCTCTGGATGGGCATCATCCTCAGTATCAGTGTCTTTTCCTTGAAACTCTTTGACATTGCGCCATTTGCCATGGAAAGGCTATTCAGCAGCATGCCGGATGCCATCTTTGTGCTCAATCTGCAAGGGCAGATGATCAGCACCAATCCTGCCGCGCAGAGCTTGATGGACAAAATCGGCATCGATAGATTGCGAGCCACCAAGGATGCTGAAGATGTCCATCTGGATGATCGCGTTTATTACAGCACCAGAAATCAGATATTCACTCCCACTTTCAAGCAAATGGGTGAGCTTATCATACTGCGCGATATCAGCGCCAGAAAGCATGCTGAAAACGAACTGATCAAAGCCAATCGGGAGCTGAATGAAGCTATCGATCTGGCAAATTCCCTTGCCGCGGAAGCTGAAACTGCCAATCGTGCCAAAAGCCAGTTTTTGGCCAATATGAGCCACGAAATCCGCACTCCGCTCAACGGCGTGATCGGATACACTGACCTCCTGCTCAATACCAGTCTCAGCGCAATCCAGCAGCGCTATGTCAGATATGCCAATATGGCCGGGCAGTCCCTGCTGGAGATTATTACCGATATCCTGGATTTTTCGCGCATTGAGGCTGGAAAAATGGAACTGGAGATCCTGCCGGTGAACATCATCAACCTCATTGAACAATCCGCCGATATCGTGAAGTTTGACGCTGAGAGGAAAGAGCTCGAAATGATCGTGAATATCAGTAATGATACACCGGAAATCGTCTTTGCCGATCCCATTCGCCTGCGCCAGATCCTGATTAATATCATCAGTAACGCCATCAAATTTACCACTAGAGGTGAAGTCGAGATCAGACTGGATTGCAATGTACAGGACGATCATCATGCCCAATTGACCTTCAGCGTGAGAGACACAGGCATCGGCATCGAAGCCGGACAATTGCAGAATATCTTTAGCGCCTTCAATCAGGCCGATAACTCCACCACTCGCAAATATGGTGGCAGCGGACTGGGCTTGGCAATCTCCAGTATGCTGGCCCGGATCATGGGCTCCGAACTCAAGGTAAAAAGCACTCTCGGAGTAGGATCCACATTCTACTTCACTTTGGATCTGGAATACACTGCCAATCCTAATGAGGATTCAAACACGAAGCTACCGGAACGGGTAATGGTAGCAATTGAAAATGATCGCGCCCGGGAAGTCTTGCTCAGTAATTTGAAGCACAGAGGCGTGGACGGTGTAGGATTTGCTTCCGGGATCGAAGCACTAAAGCATCTCGAAGCCAATAAGGATTATGATGCTCTGATCATCAATCAAAAACTGAGCATGATGAGCGGACTCAAGATAGCCGGTATGGCACGCGAAACCCTCAGTATCAAAGCGGAGAACTTACCGATTGCCGTCTTACACGAGTCCATCGAAGATGCCCGCTTCTTTGCCGAGTGCAATCGTCTGCAATTGATTCCTTTGGAGAAACCGGTGAAGCAGAGTGAATTGACAGGTTTTATCACCTCAACGCATAGTAGCCCAATCCATACCGAATCCAAGGCCCCACCTAGATCGGAAGCGCCCAAGATCGTATGTAGCATAATGGTGGTGGATGACGTGCCGATGAACGTGGTGCTAATCTCTTCCATGCTGCAGAAGTTATTGCCAAAAGCCACCATAATTCAGGCTTTCAGCGGCAATGATGCCTTAGCAGGCTTCAAAGATGCCAAACCGGACTTGATCTTTATGGATATCCAGATGCCGGTGATGGATGGCTGGCAGACCTCCGAACAGATTCGAAATCTGGAACTCCGGGAAGAGCTGGACCGCACCCCGATCATCGCGCTCACGGCAAACAATCAGATCAATAGCAAAGAGCTGAAAGACCAATCAATCGTCGATGCCTATCTCACCAAGCCGGTGCGACTGGACACCCTAAAGAGTCTATTGTCTCAGCATCTTAGCTGTTACCGATAAGCAAGGCCTTTTGTGGCTTGACAACCAGCTATCAGTTTCTCGGAACCCTCTCCCGTGGGATTGGGGAAGCCTCCGAGGGACTGTCAGGAGGCTCTCAAGCCAGGATAGATATTGGGTGCTTGGTGCTTGGTGCTTGGTGCTTGGTGCTTGGTGCTTGGTGCTTGGTGCTTGGTGCTTAGTGCTTGGTGCTTGGTGCTTGGTGCTTGGTGCTTGGTGCTTGGTGCTTAGTGCTTGGTGCTTGGTGCTTGGTGCTTGGTGCTTGGTGCTTGAACTTATACTTATTACTGGTTTATCTCATGTTCTCCTCTTTGCATGAAGAGAGTATGAAACAAGCCCAGGCTAAACCCAAAGCGAAGCACTTGGGAATTATAAGGCAATGAGTGAGCCGTTGCCCTCCAAATCTCAGACCTCAAACCTCAGACCTCGCACCTCAGACCTCAGACCTCAAACCTCAGACCTCGCACCTCATCCCTCAATCCTCAGACCTAAACAGCGGGAGGATGCATGCTCCCTACATCCTGATCTTCTGCACAATACCTTCTCCACAGTTACGGCATATCTCAAAGGCGGAGCGATTGTTCAGAATCGCCTTACGCATCCGGTTCATTTGGGGGCTGTGCCAGAGCTCACTGAAGCTATGCTCCAGGATATTGCCGATGGGGATGGACAGATCCTTGTCATAACAGCAGATGCTGAGTTCGCCATCCCAATTGATCACCGGTTGGGTCCAAAGCCTGCGACAACGATTGAGCAGCCTGGTCTTGAGCTTAAAGTCCTCTCCCCTGCTCTGATAGCGGCTTAGCTTGTGGTTTGTGGGTAGAAACTTGAGATCATCCTTACTATAGATCTGTACAGTCTTGAATTCCAGCTTATCCACCCCGATTTCCTTTGCCTTCTGGCGCACGGCAGCTATCTCGTTCTCATTGTGTTTCATAATGATAAATTGCCAGATCAATAGCGGAGCGCGGCTTCCCAGTTCGCGTTTGGCACGGGTGAGAACATGCATATTGTCCAATACCAGTCGGTAATCACCATTAACCCTGTAGGCATTGTAAGTATCTTTCGCGATGCCATCCATGGAGATGATGAGGCGACTGAGTCCGCTTTTGATGATCCGGGCGTGATCCAGCGGTAAACTGGCATTGGTGGAACTCATGGTATAGAGCCCCTTTGACGCGGCATATTCGATCATGGCATAAAAGTCCGGATTGAGAAAGGACTCCCCCTGGTTCCACAGGATGACCATCCCGATCCTATCCGCCACCTGGTCGATGATGCTCTGATAAGTGGAGAGGGACATCATACCTCGCGCTCTGGTGAGACTGCCATTGCCACTGGGGCAGAGCGGGCAACGCAGATTGCAGATATTGGTGGCTTCGATCATCAGCGCCGGAGGATAGTGGCGCGTGACAGGTTTTTTTAATAGCAGCGATGCGCGATAGTCCAGCCAGGAGCCGATGAGATTTGCCGGTCTTTGACGCTGAGCGTAGGCCTTGCAGAGAAGCGCGATATCACCAACGCCGGACATCTATACTTCAGCCTTATAAAGAAAGCCCAGGCCTAATAGTGCGAAGATCGCGGTGGGGCCCCAAGCTGCCCAGATCGGGGAGATAACGCTATTGTAGCCAAGGCTTTGACTGATGCGCACTACGATCAGATAGGAAAAGCAAACTAAAAGTCCCAGCATGAAGACCCAGCCCCGGCCTTTGCTGCGAGTATTGACCGTAGCGATGGGAATGAAGAAAAAGATCACGATCAGGTTTGTGAGGGGATAGGACATCTTCATGTGCAAATCCACGATCTCGCGGCTGGCATCTTCACCCAGTTTGTCTAAACGACCGATATAGTCTCTCAGTTCCCAAAAGGTTAGCGCCAGAGTCTTTTTGGTAATCCGTACAAAGTCCTGGGGGTGCACATCGACCACCGGCATATCAGTGGAAGGCAAAAAGCTCGCGTAAACCTGTCTGCCACTCGCGAAACGGCGGATATCAATGTCCTGAAAGACCCATTTGTCACCATCCCAGGCGGCAGAAGCAGCGGTGACGCGCTCGGTGATCTCCTTGGTCTCGAAATCCACGGTAGTTTTATCGATCACGCGCAGGGTGTTTTTGTATCCATCAAAGAAACCGAAGTAATAGAAGTCATTTTCAGTGCCCTGATAATGGATGCGCGCTTTGAGTAGCTGGTCTTCGGGTTGTTCACCCTTGATCTGCACGTTGTATAGCTCGCTGCGAGTGGATTCTGCCCAGGGCAGGACATACTCCCCCAAAGCGGCAACGGTAAATGAGATCAAAAGACCGATACCAAAAAGAGGTAACATGGCGCGCTTGATGCTGATCCCGGCGGCTCTGATGGCTACAGTCTCATTATGCTTGGCCAGAGCATTCATCATGAACAAGCCTGAGAGCAAAACTGTCACTGGAGAAGTGAGCACCACGAGGTAGGGCACACGCAAGAGATAATAAAGCAAAGCCTGATCAAAAGAGGCTCCGGCGCGTAGTAAGCGCGGCAGATTGTCGATCACATCGATCACGATGAAGACGGCGGCAAAGCTGATAAAGATGATCAGAAAAGTCTGCATGAACTCCCGAACGATATAACGATCCAGCCTGCGCATTAGTGTACCACCTCATCGGGAATCTCAGCTTTGCCTTTGCGTAAGTGTTTCAACTTCCACATCAGCACCTGCATATCAAAGAGACTTTTTTCCTTGATCGAACCATAGATCAGAAACAAAGCCAGCACAAAGAACACGAGGTTGGACATCCACATCGAGAGAAATGGATTCAGCAAGCCTTTGTCCGCCAATTGCTCTCCCCCATTCAGGGCCACATAGTAGATCAAAAAGATGATGCTGGATACGCTGAAAGCCATCCCAATCCCGCTGGTGCGGGTCATTAAACCCAGAGGGACACCAATCATAATAAAGATGATGATGGCAAAGGAGAGGGAAAACTTCTTGTGATATTCCACGCTAAGGGAGCGAACACTGCTTTCCAGCTCCAGCACGCGGCTTTGGGCCAGCTGTTGCCTGGAAAAGAGTCGGCGTTGTTCAGCTTGAGCGGCCATGGGATCCGCGCTGAGGCTTCCGGCAGCGATCCTATCCATCAGGCTTTGCAGCTCTTCTCGCTTCATCTGCAATTCGGACTTCTGATTGCTCAGAGACTCCGTCAATTGCCCATAGGTCATCTCGCGGTCGCTACGATAGCCGGATTCAAAGGCATCTGAGCGGTTTCCCAAATCTCGCACGTTGATGATGTATTCATCAAAACTGCTCACCTGATATTTTCCCGCTTCGCTTTCACTACGCTGTTGCATCTCTCCATTTTGCAGGATGATGCGTAGGGCATTGCCATCGTTCATCTGGATCATGCGCCCGGTTTCGGCCAGGATCAGGCGAGGGAAACGGGATTCACTGCGATCATAGATCAGCACATCTTTCAGGATCTCTTCATCGTTTTCTGCGCACCAGATGGTGTAGTCCAAAAGGTTGTTATACTCGCGCTCCTGGATGATCGTCATGGGCTTGTAGTAAGCTATCTTGAGCATCAGGTTTTTCAGTTTGTGGTTGGTCTCCGGCAAAAACCAATGGTTAAAATAGACCATGGTCGCGGTGAGCATCAGTCCGGCGAGCAAAAGGGGGCCAAGCATCGCGTAGATATTCACTCCGCTGGATTTTATGGCGATGATCTCGCGATCCACACTCATCCGGCCAAAAGCCAGGATGGTGGCCACCAAAACCGCCATGGGGATGGACAAAGCCAGCATATAGGGCAAGGACAAAGAAAACACTTCCAACACGATCCCCATGGGCAGCTTCTTTTCGATGATCAGATTGAGCAAGTCTATCACCCGATCAATCAAGAGCACGAAGGTCACTACCAGCAGCGAGATCAGGAAAGGGCTGAAGTGCTCACGCAAGATGTAGCGTTTGAGGATCATTGAGGTTTCTCCAACATATCCAGAAAAGCTTCTTCATCGATGATCTTCACTTTGCCCATTTTTTGGGCCTTTGTCAGTTTGGAGCCTGCTTTATCGCCCACGATCAGATAGTCCAGCTGCTTGCTGACTGAACTCAGGATCTTGCCGCCATGGCTTTGGATCAGCTCCTCCATCTCTTTGCGGCCATAATGGTTCAAGGTGCCTGTGATGAGAAAGCTTAGTCCCTCAAGGATTTGAGAGTTCTGTTGAGCCTGATGTTTAAAGGGCAGTCCCAGCTCCTGCAAAGCCCGGATTTCCTCAATGTTGCGGGGATTTTCGAAGTAATCCCTCAGCGCAAGCGCGATCTTATCCCCCACTTCGGGTACACTGCTCAGTTCTTCGATGTCCGCAGCAGCGAGGGTTTCAATATCACCAAAATGGATTGCCAGATTGCGAGCCGTCACGCTGCCTACATAGCGAATACCCAACGCGAAAAGGCTGCGATCGAAGTTTCGGTTTTTGGACTCTGCGATGGCATTGATCAGGTTAGTAGCAGATTTCTCTCCCATGCGCTCAAGCCCGGCCAAATCCGCATATTCCAGTTTATAGATATCGCTGATGCGGCTTAGCAAACCCAGCTCCACCAAACGCGATATCAGGGCCGAGCCCAGGCCGTTGATGTCCATTGCGTCTCGCGAAGCAAAGTGCTCCAGACTTCGAGACAGTTGAGCGGGACAGGAGGCTGAGCTGCAATAATCTATGGCTGCATCCGCTTCTCGGCTCAATGGGCTTCCGCAAACCGGGCAAAGAGAGGGAAAAGAGATGGGCGCAGCGTCCAAATTGCGTTCGGAAACATTGACCGACAATATCTTGGGAATGATCTCTCCGGATTTGATCAGTTTCACCTGATCCTTCTCGTGCAAATCCAGGCGTCTGATCTCATCAAAATTGTGCAGAGTTGCTCTGGAGACGGTGGAACCGGAGATATAGACCGGTTCCAGGATAGCCACGGGGGTGATCGCGCCTGTACGTCCCACCTGAAAATCTACACGAATCAATCGGGTTTCCTTTTCTTCGGGTTTAAACTTGTAGGCAATCGCCCACTTGGGGCTTTTAGCGGTGGAGCCCAAACGCTTTTGCAGAGCGAAGTCATTGACTTTGATCACCACTCCGTCGATCTCATAAGCCAGCTCGCCCCGCCCAGCCTCCATGGCATTACAAAAATCACGCAAGCGATCAAAATCATCCACACACTTACGATGCGTTTCTACCGGAAAACCCTGGGACTCAAGGAAGTCCAATAGCTGTGTCTGAGAGCCGAAAGGTAGCTGCCCATCACTGAAACCGACGGTATAGAATAGCGCTTTCAGGCTGCGCTTGATAAACTGCTGTGGATCTTTTAGTTTGATAGAACCAGCAGCTGCATTGCGGGGATTGGCAAAGAGCTTTTCACCTTCCGCTTCGCGTTCGCTGTTCATGCGCGCAAAATCGGATTTCGGAATATACAGTTCTCCTCGGATTTCAATCTCTTGTCTATAGTCAATAGCATGCGGTATCTCTTGGAGAGTAAAGAAATTAGCACTCACATCCTCGCCCACATTGCCATCTCCCCGAGTACTGGCATATTGTAGCTTTCCATCACGATACAGAAGGTTAATCCCAAATCCGTCGATTTTGAGCTCCAGACACAGGCTGGGGCGCTCATTTAGCTCCAGAGTTATACGATCCCACCAAGCACTAGCTTCCAGCAAGCTGTAGGCATTGTCGAGGCTGATCATGCGCTGTTTGTGAGGAATGGTTTTAGCATTGTCAGATAGATCGTTGCCCACCTTGCTCAGCACCGGGTCTGCCTGGTCACCTTCAAGATCACGCAGTTCCTGCACCAAAAGGTCATACTCAAAATCGCTGATCTCCGGCTCGGCTTGTTGATAATACAGCCGGTTATGCCGCTCGATCTCAGCTCGCAGTTCTTTGACACGCAGAGCTTTATCTTTCATCTTAGCGAGTACATCTCCGGACGTCGATCACTAATCGCATTGTTGCGCTCGGTAACCGCTTTGTTTGTGGCCAGGGAGGGGTCGATCTCCACCGTATATACAGCTTCTTCGGTTTCATTCATGCGAATCAGGATTTCACCTTTGGTGCTCAGGATCTGGCTCATGCCGGTGAAGTATTCGCTAAGCTCACCATTGAGTTCGGTGCCAATTCGATTGGAAGTTATCGAATAGACCCTGTTTTCCAAACTGCGGGTCTTCATCGCTTCCTGACACCAGGGCAAGACGAGATTGGAAGGATGGCAGATGATCTGCGCGCCCAAGAGAGCCAGGGATCTGGCTGACTCCGGAAACTGCCAGTCAAAACAGATCATTAGCCCCACTTTCACGCCACCTTTCGCGGAATGCACGGCAAAGGGCTGATCTCCGGGACAGAAAAAGAGCTTCTCACGGTTAAAGAGATGGATCTTGCGATAGATGTGGTAAGTGCCATCGGGATTCACCAAGGCACAGCTATTGAAGATCTTGTCTCCAGCTTTTTCGGCAAATCCGTAAACGATGCTCATGGCCTTCCTCGCGGAGATATCCCGAAAGGCATTGAACACAGGGCCATCAGTGACGCATTCGACAATCCCGATTACTTCGGACATCTCACTAAACACATAGCCGGACAGAGCCAATTCCGGAAGCACCACCAGATCGCTCTCCACCTTTTCGAGCATTTCAGTAAGCTTGGTCAGATTGGCCTGAACTTCCAGAAACCGCGGTTGATATTGCAGGACGGATACTCTATAGCTCATTTCTTCACCCGCATCAGAGGCGCGATGGCACGGTCAAAAGCACCATGAACTTTGGTGATGGTAAGTCCGTAATTCGTGATCGGAACACCCCGACGATGGCATTCTATGATGCGCCTATTCATCTCCATGGCGTTGATCATGCAACCGCCACAATGAACGCAAACAGCATATTCTTCAAGGTTTTCCGGAAAGTCATGCCCGGCATAGGTATCAAAACTCAGCTTTTTACCGGTGTAATCAAGCAGCCATTTCGGCAGTTTAACTCTGCCAATGTCGTCCTTTTGCACATGATGCGAGCAGGCCTCAGCGATCAGGACTTTGTCCCCATCTTTCAGCTTATCGATTTGCTCGATGCCAGAGATGAGGATATCCAGCTCGCCTTTGTAGCGAGCAAAGAGAATTGAAAAAGTGGTGAGTTCCACCTCAGACGGAGTTTCCCGACTTACTTGCTCGATGGCCTGAGAATCCGTAATCACCATATCCGCAGGCTCTTTGAGCATGGCCAGGCTGTCTTTCAGCTCTGTCTCTTTGACCACGATAGAGATCGCGTCATGATCCAATATATCGCGGATGGCCTGCACCTGAGGCAGGATCAAACGCCCCTTTGGAGCTGCGCTGTCAATTGGACAGACCAGGATCACGCGGGACTTTCCTCTGAGCATATCACCCAGGATCACGCGATTCTCATTCAGATATTTTGGGGCCAGTTTGATCAGCTTATCTTTGGCTTCTTTGACACCATCTGAGGTCTTGGCAGAGACAAGTGCATATTCTATCTTATTATCAATGCAATAGTTTAGATTTGCCGGATCTGGCTCTTGCAGATCGCGCTTATTAAAGACCATGAGAGTGGGAATCTCCATCTCACGGATGCGGGTGAGCAGCTCGAGCTCATGGCGATCAAAAGCCGGGCCGTCATTGACAAAGAGCACGAGGTCTGCTCGATAGAGAATCTTGCGGGTGGAAGCCACACGCTTTTGCCCCAGCTCTCCATCATCATCCACTCCGGCAGTATCATAGAAAGTAACTGGGCCCAAGGGCAACAGCTCATAGTGCTTGTCCACAGGGTCTGTCGTCGTGCCCGGAGTGGCAGACACAATGGCTATTTCCTGACCCACCAGGGCATTGATCAAGCTGGATTTACCGGCATTTCTGCGGCCGACGAGGGCGATGATGGATCGCTCTCCACGTGGTGTAATACTCATCATTGTGCTCCATTATCATTCTTGTGTTTCATTGCGAGTGGCAGAGCGGATTTCGTCAAGTCCTTTTTCGCTGCATAAAAAAGCCGGTGCAAGACCGGCTTTCTGATATCGGTTGTTTGGGTTGTTTACTTAGTTAAGAGCTCTTGCAGATGCTCAACGTACTTGGCGGCTCCACCTTGTTGGTAACCGGTGCGATTGAGCTCTTTTCCTTCACTATCCACCAAAACGATGGTGGGATAGCCTTGGATGCCAAACTGTCTTTGCAGCAATTGGTTTTGAGCTTTGAGTTCCTCGCTTTGGGCCAATCTGCGCGGGAAATCCAGCGTTAAAAGCACAAGATTTGCCTTCGCGTATTCCATGAAATCCGGTTTGGAAAACACTTCATCTTTGAGGCGAATGCACCAACTGCACCAATCCGATCCGGTGAAATTCACCAATACCGGACGCTTCAATTCTTTCGCGGCAACCATGGCCAGATCCCAATTCTCGATCCAGGTTCCGGGCTCATAGGCATCCGCGGTCATCGGCTCAATCGTGTTTTGTGCTTCAGCTACCGGAGCATCAGACTTTGGCGCCGGAGTACAGCCCAGCACAGCCACCATTGAGATCAGGATCATTATCAGTATGTACTTCATAGTTTTACCTCGCTATCGTTGATAAAGACCTGCACTTTGATCTCGGCCGTCTTTTTCAACATCGCGTTCACCGCGCAGTACTTCTCTGTGGAGAGGCTCACGGCTTTCACGATCTTATCTTCAGGAAGATCATCTCCTTTGAACATGAATTGCAGGACGATATTGGTGTAAACCATGGGGTGATCCTCCGCGGTGTCGCCATCTGCCTTCATTTCGAAGCTATAATCTTCCACTTTCATCTTTTTCAGGATGGATACGATGTCCATTCCTGAGCAGCCCATCAGCGAAGCTAAAAGCATCGCCTTGGGCCTGGGACCGCTGTCCCTGCCACCGGATTCGGAACCAACATCCATTATGATATGATGCCCTGTGACCAGAGCATCAAAACTCATATCTCCGGTCCACTTGGTGCTTACTGTGGTGGGCATATCAGATCTCGATATAGGTCTCTTTCAATACTTCTTCGTACTTATCGACGTAGGTTTTGAAAGCTTTGTAAACATCGTCCAGATCCTTTTTGGCGATTTTCTCGACGAGGCTTTGTTGTTGATCAAGCACGGTCTTCTGGCTGTTTTCGGCCAGTTTCATGCCTTTATCGGTGATGAGTGCGAACCAGCATCTTCTGTCGTCCTCTGAGGGCTGACGAGTGACCAATTGCTTGTTTACCAAGTTGTCCATGATGCGGGTGATGCGGCTGTGAGAGACGTTCAGCTCGTTGGCCAGTTCATTCATATTAGCGGGAGCTTTGGTCTTATACAGATAGTTGAGCAGCATGCATTCCATGCGTCCGGCTTGCAGGCAAGCCTTTTGTGTGTAATCGATCTCGCTGAGTACAACCTGTAAACGGGTGATCAGCTCGTGGAATTTTGCGGCGTGATTTGTCATTTTTCATCTCCTGATGTTTTTTGTTGTTTTATTCCCAAAAGGCGGTCAAGCTTGGCTTTGTCAAAACCAACCACAGGTTGATTGTTTACCCAGGTTTGGGGAACTCCCTGTTGGCCGGTCTTGCGGATCATATCGGCAAGAGCACGGCTATCACGGGATACATCCACATCCTTGTAACTAAAGCCGTTAGCTTTTAGATATTCTTTTATCTTACGGCACCACGAACAGGTGGGCGTGCTGAAAACTACTACGTTCGGTTTCATGGTCTTTATCTCCTCTTCCTATACTATAAAGCAAATATCCCGGAAACCAAAACTTTTTTTGTCTGATGACAAAATAGATGAAATAAGCGGCTTGGGTAGAGAACAGGGGTACTATTCTGCCCTCTCGCCCTGCAAGCTATAATAAGCTCTCGAGGGCCGGCCTTTTTGAGCACTTTGCTGCCATTTGCTCAATGTCCTCAGCAGTTGCAAACAGCGACGAACCCAAGACCATGCAGAGAACCAAAACTGATATCCAATTCTTGAGCTTCTCCTTTCGGATTACGGTTTTTGCAGGATTGTCCAAGTACATTATCTGGTCAAGGTTTTATGCCGGTCTGCTTCCCGGGACAGATGATATTGGGACTCAAACATCTGCTACGGAGTATTTCGGCACATGTTTATCGAATGCTTACCTCATGTTTTCCTATATCCATGAGACCATCATGAGATGAATCCGAGCCGGATCAAAGCGGAGTTTTCCACCGCCATTCCCAAAAAACCCTTGCCAGAGATGAGCTACGGAAAATAATGAGCACAGATTCAAAAAGACAGATCAGGAGTAGCAGATGGCAGCAAGTTTCTTTTGCGCGGATTGCGGATTTGAGACCACTAAATGGAGCGGAAAATGCCCAAATTGCGGAAGCTGGGGCACGCTCAAGGAAAGTAGCCGGGTTTTGGGCAAAGGCGCAGTGAAAGCTGATGGCTCGCCGCGTCCCAAAGCGCAGAAAATCGTGAAGCTAAGCACCAAAGAAGAAGCTCGCTTGAAGACCGGAAATGCCGAACTGGACTTGGTTCTTGGCGGTGGGATCGTGAGCGGAATGTTGATCTTGATCGGAGGTGAGCCGGGGATCGGGAAATCCACTCTGATGCTGCAAATGGCGCAATGGCTGGGAGCTATGGACAAGAAAGTGCTATATTGCTCCGGTGAAGAAAGCTCCGCCCAGATTCATCTCAGAAGCAAACGCCTCAAGGTGGATAGTGAAAATATCCTCCTGCTCTGCACCAACGATACCGAGCACATCATCGAAGCCATCGAAGAGGAACTGCCCGCTTTGGCCATCGTGGATAGCATTCAATCCATCTCCTTAAGCTCACTGGATTCAGTACCGGGTAGCATCACCCAGCTTAGAGAAAGCACAAACCGCATCCTGAAATGCGGCAAGACCCTTGGCATCCCGATCTTTATGGTGGGGCACGTGACCAAAGAAGGTTATGTGGCAGGCCCCAAGATATTGGAACATATGGTGGATACGGTGCTTTACTTCGAGGGCGAAATGCGCAATCAATACAAGATCCTGCGCGCGGTGAAAAACCGCTTTGGTTCCACCAACGAGATCGGCCTCTTTGAGATGACGCATCTGGGGCTGGTGCAGGTCAGTAACCCCAACTCAGTCTTTCTGAGCAATGAACACAGCCAGGTGGGCACCTCCATCGGTTGCATCATCGAAGGCAGTCGCAGCTTCATCGTGGAAGTGCAAAGCCTGGCCACGGGCTCAAACTATGGCACTCCGCAAAGAGTGGTGGTGGGTCTAGAGCAAAAGAAACTGGCGATCCTTTTGGCCATTCTGGAAAAGAATCTGGCCTTGTATCTGAGAAGCAACGACGTCTTTATCAACCTGGCCGGAGGAATTCGCAGTGCTGATCCTTCTCTGGATCTGGCCATCCTGGCTGCCATCATCAGTTCGCTGAAGGATAAGCCTTTGCCGGAAAACGCGGTGTTCATCGGCGAAGTGGGCCTCAATGGCGAAGTGCGTCCGGTATCACAATTGGAAGCGCGCATCTCTGAAGCCAGTAAACTGGGCTACACGGATATATATGTATCCGCTTATGCCAAGCTCAAGGCTTCAGCCAAAGTGAATAAGCTGAAGGATATCAAGGCTCTGTATAACGCGCTGGCTTAATTGCTGCAAGCTCCGACCAGCTCTTTAATACACTTTTGTTGCTGCAAGAGATACTCTGCTAAACCCATGATCAACTCCGGTGCAGCCAGGGGATTGACGAAGTTTGCCGTTCCAATGGCAACCGCTGAAGCTCCGGCATAGATGAACTCCAGCGCGTCTTTCCAATCGTAGATCCCGCCCATGGCCAGGATCGGAATCTGCACAGCTTGAGCAGCTTTGTAGGTTAGAGCCAGGGCAACCGGTTTGATGCCGATGCCGGTGTAACCGCCAATGCCTTTTTTGATGCGGCTTTTACCCGTTTTGTAGTCTATGGCCATCCCAAACAGGCTATTGATCAGAGCGATAGACGTTGCGCCTCCGGCTTCAGCGGCCAGGGCGATTTGGGCAATGTCACTCACGTTGGGGCTCAGCTTCACGATCAGTTCCCGCTCGCTGATGGCTGCCAGTTTCTCTGTTAGCTTGTGCACGGTATCCGGACAAATCCCGAAGGCGATGCCTTCGTTTTCCACATTGGGGCAAGATACATTCACTTCGTAGCCGGTGATGCCGGAGCAGGCTTCCAAAGCCTCCAGCATGCGGCAAAACTCATCGATGCTGGAGCCGGAAAAGCTGACGATCAAGGGCAAATCCAGATTGTCACGGTATTCAGGCAGTTTCTCGGATATGAACTTATCCAGGCCCGGATTTTGCAGACCGATCGAATTGATCAGACCGGCTTCGGTCTCATATAAACGACAGGGTGGATTGCCCTTCTTGGGTTCCATCGTGATGGTCTTGCAGACGAATGCGCCCAGGCAGGAGGAATCAAAGAATTCCAGGTTTTCCAGATCAAAGGTACCGGACGCGACGGTGAGCGGAGTGCGCATCTTCATGCGTCCTAATGAGGTTTGCAGCAGATCATCAGCAGCGCAGTGCTTACCCCAGATATTCTTTACATTAGTTCCCATCTCACCTCCTCGGCATTAAACACCGGGCCTTCTTTGCATACCCGAAGGTAATCCCAGTTGTCCTCAGTCCCGATCGGAACCGCGCAACCGTGACAGACCCCGATCCCGCAAGCCATATAAGCTTCCAGAGAAGTATAGTGCAAGATGCCCGAGGCTTGGGCTATTGTATGCGCGGCAGCAAGCATGGGCAAGGGGCCACAGCTGTAGATCACATCGATGTTCATGCGTTTGACAGCTTCCTCCAGGTTCTTGGTTACCCGCCCCTCACGACCGATGGAGCCATCTTCCGTCCAGATTTCATCGCAAGGGAACACGTCACACACGGAAGCACCGCCATGCATCCAATACACCTGATTGTGGTTGATCAGCTCTTTTTGCAGATACCACAGAGGGGGATAACCCACACCTCCACTGAGCAGCAGAATGTGCTTACCCGTGATGATGGGAAATCCATTGCCACAGGGGCCGATCAGTTCCAGCTTGTCTCCGGTGCGCAATTTGGAAAGAGCAGTAGTGCCCTCCCCCACCTTCTTGATCATGAAGCCAATGCGGCCACCCTGATTGTCGTAAATACTGATCGGTTTGAAGAGTTTGGGAATCGCGCGGCTCTGGCTGGCATTTTGCAGTGCAGCCAGAGCGCGAATCTCGTAAAACTGACCGGGCTTGCCGGCTGCTCCCAGGGCTTCATCCCAAATCCAAAGGATGAAGTATTCATCATTCAGCTCCTCTCGCAATTGGATGGAGCGTTGACGGTATTGAGCTTTCATTATTGATCCTGATAGCTGATGTTTCCACCCACGATGGTATAGAGCACTCTGGAGGCCAGTTCACGCTCCAGCCAGGGGCTGTTCTTGCTTTTGGACGCTATGTTTTCTTTGCTAAAAAGGGTTTTCTCTTTGAGATTGATGATGGTAATGTCCGCCATCCCACCGGGTTTGATCTCACCGCCGGGAAGCCTGAGTGTCTGAGCAGGGCGTGATGTGAGGCTATCCACCAAGGTCTCCAGACTGATAATGCCCTTTAGTACCAGCTCTTGATAGAGCACGGCAAAGGCAGTTTCAAAGCCGATTATGCCAAAGGGGGCGTGGTCAAATTCACGTTCCTTTTCAAAGTCCGCGTGTGGAGCGTGATCGGTGGCGATGCAATCGATGAGTCCTTCCTTGAGCGCTTCCACGCAGGCCTGACGGTCTTTCTCACTGCGCAAAGGCGGTTTCATCTTGGTATTGGTATCAAATGTCAGGCAGGCTTCTTCCGTGAGCACCAGATGATGAGGAGTTACCTCGCAGGTGACGGGCAGGCCCTTGGCTTTGGCAGCACGAACTAATTCCAGAGACTTTGCCGTGGAGATATGCGCGATGTGCAATCTCGCGCCTGCGCTTTCTGCCAGCATAATGTCACGGGCAATGATCACTTCTTCAGCCAGGCCGGAGATGCCGGAAAGCCCGGTCTGAGTGGCCACTTTACCGCCATGAATCTGACCCTTACCGGCCAGAGCGTAATCCTCCGGATGCACGATCACAGGGATGTCAAAGTTTGAGGCATAGCGCAGGCAAGAGAGCATCAAACGCGCGTTCTGCACGCATTTGCCATCATCACTCACGGCTACGATGCCGCCTGACTTCATGGTGGCCATCTCGCTGATCTCTTCGCCTTTACTCTGCTTGGTGAGTGCTCCCACCACGTAAACTCTGGCGCTGCCATGCTCTTTGGCTCTTAGTTGGATGTATTCCACGGACGCGATGTTATCGGTCACAGGCTCAGTATTGGGCATGGCGCAAACAGCTGTGAAACCGCCTTTGGCCGCGCTTTTGGTTCCGCTGACGATATCTTCCTTATAGGTCTGTCCCGGATCGCGCAGATGCGCGTGAAGATCGATGAAACCTGGAAACACACAGCAGCCCCTGGCATCAATCATCTTATCGGCTTTTTCATCTATCCTGTTCTCTATCTTCGCGATGCGTTTGCGGTCGATCAAAAGGTCTTTCTTCACCAGTTTCCCGGCGATGTACACTTCGGCATTCTTTATGATTATCTTCATTTTATCCCCCTCATTGCTCAGGCTTTTCCGCCCAGGATCAGGAACATCAGTGCCATGCGGATGGCAACTCCGTTCGCAACCTGTTCCACGATTACACTTTGTGAACTATCAGCGATTTCCGGCAATATCTCCACACCACGGTTCATCGGCCCCGGATGCATGATCAGCGCGTTCTTTTTGGCATATTTCAGAGTCTCGGCAGACAGCACATAGTGTTTGCTATATTCCTCCAAAGAGGGAAAGAGGCCTTCGCTCATGCGTTCCAATTGCATTCTGAGTCCCATCACCACGTCCGCTCCACTCAGAGCGCGGGCGAGATCATATTCTACCTTGCAGCCATACACGCTTTCCATGTTTCCGGGCATCAGGGTCTTGGGACCGCAAACGGTCACTTTGGCACCCAGCTTCTGCATTCCGATCAGGTTTGAGCGCACCACCCGGCTATTGAGGATATCACCCACGATGGTAACCTTGAGACCTTTCAGGCTGCCCAGCTTTTCCCAGATCGAAAAGATATCCAAAAGCGCCTGAGTGGGATGCGCATGTCGTCCATCACCACCATTGATCACGGGTTTACCGGAGTATTTGTTGACCATCTGCGGGCTACCCGGGCTGCTGTGACGGATGCAATACAGATCAATGCCCATGGCGTTCAGAGTGTAAACTGTATCTTGCAGGCTCTCTCCCTTTTGCAGAGCGGAGACACTGGCCTGAAAGCTTACTACATCTGCGGATAGGCGGTTTGCCGCGAGTTCAAAGCTCATGCGCGTGCGGGTGCTATTCTCCACAAAGAGGGTACACACGGTTTTACCGCGCAGGGTGGGGATTTTTTTGTACTCACGAAGGTTGATTTCTTTCATGCCTTTGGCAGCTTCCAGAATGTACAGGATCTCTTCACGTGAGTAATCATCGAGATCGAAGACGTTGCGCCCTAAAAATTGAGGGTTCATTTTTTCTCCTTTCTAGCTCACTGGCTAAGATTAAAGGTGTATTTGTGTTCCAAACTGATGAAGCAGGCTGATCCGTCAAGCACTATTTTGCCGAAGGGTGATCTGCGCATGAAGACGAGCCGGATGATGAAAAACACTTGACTGATAGCCGCGCATCAAAATACTTGCAAGATAATGAAAACTACTGGAGACTGAATCATGAAGAAGCTCATTATCATGCTATTAGCCATTACCTTAGCTTTGGGTGCGTGCAGCACGGCAAGGCAGAAACTTACTCCACAGGGAAATGTGGATTTCAAAACAGCGCAAGTCTATTACGCTCAACAAAACGTGGAAAAAGCCGAAGAATACTATGCCAAAGTTTTGGCAGACAATCCCGATCACGCCCTATCGATGCGCCGGATGGCAGACATCAATCTCCACAAGGGAGAGAATAACCCCACCAATGGCGTACAGTACAACAAAACTGCCTTTGAACTCTATGACAAAGCCATCAAGACATACGAAAGCTGGCAGAACCTTACTGACGATGAGAGAATGGATGTGCGCGATATGAACAAGCGCAGAGACAGCGCCTGGGTGCGTGTATTCACCGCCGGTGAAAGAGCCTATACTCAAGGTAACACCATGGAAGCCAAAGAGATCTTTGAGCTGGCAAGCTCGCTGGATCCTGCTCGCCCTCAGCCCATGATCCGTCTCAAAGACATCTATCAAAAAGACCTCAATGATCCTGCCCGGGCTGAACAGATTTTGCTGCAGTTGGTCGAGAAAGATCCCACCAATCTGCCCTATCTGCTGGAAACAGGTGCCTTCTATTTCAATCAGGAAAACTTCGCCCAAGCAGCAGTTTACTTTGAACGCGCCAAAACCGTTGCTCCTTCAGACATCAACAACCTGCTGAATCTTTCCTTTGCCTATTATGAGCTGGAAAATTACGATAAAGCCATGGAGATCACTCAATTGGCCCTGAACCTTGAGCCTAACAATATAGATATCATCGACAATGCCAAAAACATCGCTTACCAAAAGGAAGATCACGCCCTGGCTGTGCAGTATCTGGAGCAATTGATCGAACGCCGCTACAGAGAAGAGGATTTTACCCTGATCACCTATCTGCTCAATGAGCAGGAAGATTATGCCAAGCTGATCACCTACGCCAAAAAGTGGTACGATTGGGATGATAGTAGTCGCTTCGCAGTTCAGTACATCATTTTTGCCGCTCAGAAGACCGGTGATGCCACTCTGCAAAAAACCTATTCCGACATCCTGAAAGCCATGCCCTAAGCGGTAAGGCTGATATCTTATGGGGGCTATCCATACCAGTTCGCCCCCCTTTTTTTGAGCATGACTCAGCAGCAAAAGAGCTATCTGTATGCCACCCTGGCCATCCTGGCCTGGAGCAGCGTATCCACCGCGTTCAAGATCAGCCTCAGACATCTGACTCCGATCGGCCTGCTCTTGATCTCATCCCTCAGCGCTACCATGTTCCTGCTTTTGTATAAAGGACTTAGTGGCTCTGAAGAAGAGCATAGTTTCTCTTTCAATCTCAAAAAATCCCTTGCTCCCGCGCTCTTAAACCCATTCTTCTATTACCTGGTGCTATTCGTGGCCTATTCCAGATTGCGGGCTCAGGAAGCACAAGCTTTGAACTACACCTGGGCCATCGTGCTCTCACTCTTCTCCATCATCCTGCTGCGCGAACGCTTTCGGTTCAAGGATCTGGCCGCTTTGATCATCAGTTTCCTGGGCGTGATCATCATCTCCACCAAAGGCCGGGTCTTCAGTCTGGATTTTGACGATGCCCTGGGCACGGCCCTCGCCGCAGGATCTTCCATCATCTGGGCATTGTATTGGATCATCAATATGCGGGATAGGCGCGAGACCATCACCAAACTGAGCTATAGTTTTGGCTTGGGTTTCGTCTTCATCCTGCTCACCGGTTTCCTGCTTCGGGATCCGATCTTCCTGCCTCAGAGTCAGATGGCTGTCGCCCTGATCTCCGGCATCTATGTGGGCATCTTTGAGATGGGTCTCACCTTCGTGCTCTGGATGAGGGCGCTGGACTTAAGCGAAAGCACGGCAAAGGTTTCGAACCTGATCTTCATCACTCCCTTCATCTCTTTGATCTTCATCCGCTTTGCCCTGGGCGAAGCCATCCATTTCTCCACAGTGCTGGGTCTGCTTCTGATCATTGCTTCAAACGTGCTGCAAAAAGCGTGAAGTGAGAGCCAAGCCATTGCGCTTTGGCTTACCGCATTTTTTAATCGAGCCCCACAAGCTGCAATCCCTCTTCTAGCCTAACGACCACTTAACAGCCTCTTGAGATGTTCTTGAATGGGGCTCAGGAACTCCTCAGAAGGCCGTCAGGAGCTTGTTAGCAGACTGAATGCGACGGCGTGGTTAAGGTGCTCATCTGAAGCGCCATATATGCTTTTGATATTAGTGACTTAAGCCATGTAATGGCGACAGATCATAGCGAGGGCGTGAAGTGAAACGGAACCCCTCGTTGCAATGGCCATAACGCCAGATTAGCCCCTTGTGGGCGACACTATTGCGCAATCCCAATATCCAACAAAATCCATTAGGGTTGAGTAATCCGGATTGATTCGTGCTCTGGGGTCTGAATGCAATGGCGGTTTTGAAACCGCCACAACGGGGATCACCCCCTCCAGGGCAACATATAATCCTTCACTTCTTCATTAAAATAGCGGTCGGTCATGGTCGCGATGAAATCCCGCACCTGCTCAGCCGCGTCGAATCGCATCAGATAGTCCTCATTTTTATGATTCAGGAAATGCTTGAATATCTTGGAATCCATATTCTTATGCTCTATATCCTGCAAGTACTTATCAAACATGATGCGCATGGTGCGATAGATCAGGGCGTTTGATTTCTTCACGTTTTCATCGGTATAGATGTGTTTGTAGTTAAACTTCTTCAGCGCCAGCAACTGATCCGATGTTTCCTGATCGAAGGCGATGAAATCCTGATCGTAACTATTTACGATCACGCTTTTGACCAGTGTCTCAATGATCTGCGAATTCTTGTTACCCAGATACGCCACCTGTTCTTCGGGCAAATCCTCGCGTCTTAGGATATTGAAGCGGATCGCGTCCTCGATGTCCTGCCCGATATAGGCGATGGTATCCGTGATGCGCACCACGCAGCCTTCCAGAGTGGCCGGCATCCATTGTAAGCTTTCCCCCTTTTTCTTCGCTGCTATATAGGCATCGATATCGGCTTGAGTCTTATCCTCTTTGGGGCGCAACTGAGTATTGTGCACCTCGCCATCGTGGGAAATGATGCCGTCGCGCACCTGGAAAGTGAGGTTCAAACCGCTGCCTTTGCGCGAGATATGATCCACGATGTGCAGGGATTCGATGTTATGATGAAAGTGCCCAATGCCGGCCTCAAAGCAGCTTTCACTCAAGGCTTTCTCGCCATCGTGCCCAAAAGGACAATGCCCCAGATCGTGCCCCAAAGCGATGGCTTCGATGAGCTCTGTATTCAGCCCCAAATACTTACCGATGGTCCGCGAGATCTGCGATACATAAGCGATATGCAGATTGCGATTGGTCATCTCTTCATCGATGAGATTGGTAAAAGAAAAGACCTGCGTCTTGCCATGATAACGGCGATAGGCTCCGCTATACAGGATGCGGTCACGATCCACGGCAAAGCGTGAACGCATGATGTCCTCATCCTCACTCTTACTGCGCCGGGCATTTTGATCACGAAAGGCTCGAGAGCCCAAGATCGCGTCATGCCGCGCCTTGATCTCTGTGAATATTCTATCCAGTTTGTCGTTCACTATATTCTCCTATTAAATGTCTTATTTTCTTACAGGATAAGCTGAAATCAGCTCTTTCGCAAGTGGAAACCTGATCTAAACTCCATAAGTCTTCTGTCGCGTGAGGACGATAGCCCAGCTCCCATCCCTAATCCCTCATTATGGAGATACGCTCATGATACGGTCATGATACGGTGATTTTCATGAGCGTATCATGACCGTATCATGAGCGTATCTCAATAGGCAGGAATCTGGGCCATGCTGGGATTGGAGTTTAGGGAGATCGAGTAACTTCCAATATTCTGCTTGCGTTCAGCGGGCAATGCATTAGTATATGAACATACATTCATATACGAGGTGTCCATGACTGAACAGTGCAAGTGTAAATTGATCTCAGAGAATGAGATCGCCGAGATCAAGGCAGCTTTACCTTCGGCAGAGAAGATGGAGCTTTTAGCCGAATTCTTCAAGGTATTCGGGGATTTCTCCCGGCTGAAAATCCTCTACTTTCTATCCCGGGCAGAGCTCTGCGTAGCGGATCTTTCGGCCTTGGCCGAGATGCAGCAATCCGCGGTATCGCACCAACTGAAAACCCTGAGGCTCAGCCGTTTGGTAAAGACCCGCAAGGAAGGCACCGTGGTGTATTACAGTTTGGACGATCTGCACATCAAAAGCCTCTTTGAGCTGGCGCTGGAACACGTGGAGGAACAGGCATGATCATCAAGGAATACGACGTTCACAATCTTGATTGCGCCGGTTGTTCTGCCAGGATCGAAGCGGAAATCGGCAATCTGTCTGAAGTAAGCCAGGCGAACCTGGATTTTGTGCGCAAGCGATTAACTGTTCAATACAATAGCCACAGCAGAGATGCCTTGGAGCGTCTGAACGCCATCGCCTCCGGCATCGAGCCGGGAGTGAGCTTCAGCGATTTTGGCAGCAAGATCGAGACCGCCAAAAGCCGCTATACTTATGTGATCTATGCCGGTTTGCTTTTACTATTGATAAGCCACATATTGCCCCTTTCCGTGCTTATTTACAGCATAGTATCCATCCTCGCCTATCTGATGGTCTCCGGTAGGGTCTTACGCAGCGCGGTGACAGAGGTATTTTCCAAGCAACTGATGGCAGAACACTTTCTGATGAGCATCGCCAGCCTGGGCGCTATGTATCTGGGCGAATATACCGAAGCCATCGCGGTGATCGCGCTCTATGAATTGGGACAATATCTGGAAAAACGCGCATTGAACCGCAGCAGAAAGTCCGTGGACAGTCTGCTGAATCTCAAGCCCGAAACAGCGCATCGCAAAACTGAGTACGGCATCGAAGAAACGCGCTTGAATCAAATCGATGTAGGAGATACGCTTCTGGTCTATGCGGGAGAGCGAATCCCGCTGGATAGCAGGATCATCAAGGGAGAGAGCACGCTGGACACATCCAGCATCAGTGGCGAATCCGAACCGCTATTGGTGAGTGCCGGAGACGATGTGTATGCCGGTTGTCTGAACAATAATGGTTTGCTGGAGCTGAAAGTAACAAAAAAAGAATCCGAGAGCATGGTGAGCCGGATTATGGCTTTGATCGAGAGCGCCGGAGCCAGAAAGTCGCGTCAGGAGCGCTTTATCACGCGCTTTGCCAGGTATTATACACCCGCTGTGGTCTTTGCCGCGCTATTGGTCTTCATCATCCCGGTGATCCTGGGATATCCTGCTGCAATTTGGTTCAAACGCGCTCTGGTATTCCTGATCGTGAGCTGTCCCTGCGCTCTGGTGATCTCCATCCCGCTTTCCTATTATATCGGCATCGGGATCGCGGCCAGAAGTGGGATCATCTTCAAGGGCAGCACTTTTTTGGATTTACTACGCAGCACGAAGTCCTTGGTGTTTGACAAAACAGGTACTCTGACCACCGGTGAATTGAAGCTGGAAAAGACGATCACGGTTGAGGGAGTTTCCAGTTGCGAGATCGAAACCGCACTGTATCTTTGCGAATACACGTCAAATCATCCCTTTGCCCTGGCGGTGAAAAGGGCTATTGCGCACAGCTTTGACCCGAAGCTCTTGACTTCCTTCGTGGAAGTGCCCGGCAAAGGGATCACCCTGGAATATGCCGGGATGGATTACACTGCCGGATCCGAAGCCTTCTTCAATGAACTGGGCTATCTGGATTTGATGGATTGCGGAGATTCCAGCGCTGTGCACGTGGCCAGAAACGGCATCTACATTGGTGCCGCGCTCTTTTCGGATGAGATCAAGGCCGGAATGCCAGAGGCCATCGTGAAACTGCGTAAGTATGGCGTGGAACACATCGCGATGCTATCCGGTGATCGCAATCCCAAAGCCGCAAAAGTGGCGAGAGATTTGGGTTTGGATACTTATTACGCAGAGCTTTTACCCCAGGATAAACTGCATAAACTGGAAGAACTGATCAGCAGGAAAGATGGCAAACTGGCCTTCTGCGGTGATGGGCTGAACGACGCGCCGGTGTTGGCCAGAGCCGATATCGGAATCGCGATGGGAGCCATCGGTGCCCAGGCCTCTATCGAAAGCGCGGATGTGATCCTGCTTAATGACCGCCCGCAGCAACTGGTGCAAGCTTTTGCCCTATCACGGCTTACAAACACTATCGTTTGGCAGAATATCAGCCTGGCTTTAGGCATCAAGATATTGGTGATGGGCCTTGGCGTGAGCGGAATATCCGGCCTTTGGGAGGCCATTATTGCCGATGTGGGCGTGACCCTGTTGGTGATCTTCAATAGCCTTCGCATGCTGAGGGTCAAAGAGCAGGCTTGACAAGATTGGCTACTCAACTTTTTGTGCAAATTACTTACAAAACATGGAGATAATATGTCTGTAATCATCAGTCTTCCGGATGGAAGCAAAAAAGAATATCCCGGCGCTGTAAGCGCTCTTGACATCGCCAAAGACATAAGCCCGCGACTGGCTGACGCAGCCCTGGCCGCTGAGATAAATGGAAAACTCGTGGACATCGGAACCGTCATTGAATCTGATGCCGAAATCGTGATTCACACCTTCAAGACCGAAGCCGGAAGAGAGCTATATTGGCATAGCACAGCGCATCTGATGGCGCAAGCCGTAAAGCAGCTTTTCCCCAATGTGCAGGTGACCATCGGCCCCGCAATCGAGCAAGGCTTTTATTACGATTTTGATCGGGATGAAGCCTTCACGGATGAGGATCTATCCAAGATCGAAGCGCGCATGAAAGAGCTGATCGCTCAGGATATGCCCTATTCCAGACGCGAGCTGAGCAAGCAGGAAGCGGTGGATATCTTCCGCAATATGGGCGAAAACTATAAGATCGAAATCCTTGATGAGATTCCCGATACAGACGTGATCAGCACCTATACTCAGGGCGATTTCATCGATCTCTGCCGGGGACCGCACATCCCTTCCACCGGCAAGATCAAAGCCGTGAAACTGCTCAAAAGCTCCGGTGCCTATTGGCGTGGAGATGAGAAGAACAAGATGCTCAAACGCATCTATGGCATCAGTTTCCCTTCCAATAAGGAGCTTACCGAGTATCTGAACTTCCTGGAAGAAGCCGCTAAGCGCGATCACCGCAAACTGGGCAAAGACCTCGACCTCTTCTCCATCAATGATGAAGTGGGCGCGGGTTTGGTGCTCTGGCATCCGAATGGCGCGATGATCCGCCATCAGATCGAGACTTTCTGGAAGGATCAGCACCTGAAAAACGGTTATGAACTGATCTATACCCCCCACGTGGGACGCAGTAAGCTCTGGGAAACCAGCGGTCACTTGGGCTTTTACAAAGAAAACATGTACTCCAAAATGGACGTGGAAGGCCAGGATTACTACATCAAGCCCATGAACTGCCCTTTTCACTTAAGCATCTACAATGCCAATCACCACAGCTATCGCGAGCTACCCATCCGTCTGGCAGAACTGGGAACCGTCTATCGCTTTGAACGCAGCGGTGTCTTGCACGGGTTGATGCGGGTGCGTGGCTTTACCCAGGATGACGCGCACATCATCTGCACTCCGGAGCAAGTGAGCGACGAAGTGGAGAAGCTGATCGTCTTCTCACTGGATATGCTGAAATCCTTTGGTTTCAAGGAATTCCTGATTTATCTGTCCACCAAACCCGAAGCGGCTGTGGGCCGGGATGAAGATTGGGCTATGGCTACTGACAGCCTCAGAGCCTCGCTCACCAAGCTGGGTCTGGATTTTGGCGTGGATGAAGGCGGCGGCGCGTTTTATGGTCCCAAGATCGATATCAAGATCAAGGATGCCATCGGCCGGGCCTGGCAATGCACTACTATCCAGTTTGACTTTAACCTGCCGGAACGCTTTGACATGCAATATATTGGCGCGGATAATAGCGCTCACCGTCCTTACATGATCCATCGTGCCGTATTGGGCTCTGTGGAACGCTTCTTTGCCACTTTGCTGGAATACCATGGCGGAAACCTGCCCTTGTGGCTGGCCCCCAAGCAGATGATGATCCTGCCCATCACCGACGCGCAGATCGATTATGCCAAAGAACTGCAAGAACGCTTTAGCAAGGAAGGCTTGCGCTGCGCTGTGGATTATCGCAGCGAAAAGATCGGCTACAAGATTCGCGAAGCTGAGCTGCAGAAGATCCCTTATATGTGCATCGTGGGCAAGAAAGAAGCCGAAGAAGGCAGCCTCACTTTGCGCAGGCATACCCAGGGTGATCTTGGAGCAATGAGCTTTGACGCTGCTCTGACCGCCATCAAAGCTGAACTATGAGCATTTTTGCCACAATTAAGGAAGAACTATTGAAAGAAGCTTCTGCCATCAGCACGGTGGCAGAAGCTCTTGATGAAGCACAGGTGGAGCATGCCTTCCGACTCCTTAGGGATTGCCAGGGCAAGGTCGTGCTCACGGGAATCGGTAAAGCCGGTATCATTGCCCGCAAGATCTCCGCGACCCTGGCCAGCACCGGAACCGGTTCCATCTTCTTGCACGCGGCAGAAGGCATTCATGGCGACCTGGGCATGCTCTGTAAACAAGATGTGGTGATGGCCATATCCAATAGTGGCAACACTTCAGAGATGTTGGCCATTATTCCTTTCATCCGCTTCATCGGAGTGCCCCTGATCAGCCTTACGGGAAACCCGGATTCTCAACTGGCCAAAGCCTCTGATGCCGTTTTATGTACTCGGGTGGATGCCGATCTGGAGCCTCTGGGCATGGTGCCCACTGCGAGCACGACCGTTGCTTTGGCCCTGGGTGATGCTCTGGCCATCGCGCTATTGAAGGACAAGAACTTTTCTCTTAGCGATTTTGCCCGTTTCCACCCGGGTGGTGCCATCGGAAAACGCTTATTGCTAAAGGTAAAAGACCTGATGCATCAAGGCCCTGAACTGCCCAAAGTATTGGACAATACTCCGCTGATGAAGAGCATCCTGGAAATGAGCTCCAAAAAGCTGGGCTGCACTCTGGTGGAAGATGCCAAAGGCATCATGCTGGGGATCATCACCGATGGTGATCTACGACGTCAAATCCAGCAAAAGGAAGATAAATTGCTCAGCTATCCCGCGAAAGATTGCATGACAGCCAATCCCAAAGCTACCACGCCCGATGAACTGGCAGTTAATGCCCTGAACCTGATGGAAGAATTCAGCATCACCATGCTGCCCGTGGTAGATGACGAGGGCAAAGCTGTGGGTATGTTGCATATGCACGATCTGATCCGGGCAGGAGTTGTTTAGTGGTTAGTGGTTAGTGGATAGTGGACAGGGCATTGCTTCGAAGTCAGTCTTAGTTTGGCTTATGATCACCGTATTCTATGAGGAGATGATAAGGTTAACCAAGAGTAACAACAAGCCAAACCATCCAGTTGCAGCCACCTAACCACTATCCACTAACCACTATCCACTATCCACTAAAAATACTACCTATTCCCCCATTTCCGATTATCATATCACCAAATCTTGGTCTTTTTAGCTAATCAAAGGAGCTTATCATGGCAATATCCGGACCATATTGTTTCATAACAGACATCGGATCTACCACTACCAAAGGAATCCTGATCGATACTGATAACGCAATAGTGCTGGGCATCACCCATGCTGATACCACTGTGGAAGAGCCCATCAATGACGTTGCCATTGGAGTGTTTAATGCCGCTCAAGCCCTGGAGCAACAAAGCGGAATCGCCATCCTCTCTCCCACAGCTACTTCCACAACACTTAGTTTTCGTGAAGGCATCGAGTATCTCAGCACCAGTTCTGCCGGCGGTGGATTGCAGATTTTGGTGATCGGTCTTACCCTGTTTGATAGTGCCAGCAGTGCCAAACGCGCGGCTTATGGAGCCGGAGGGGTTATCCTGGACGTCTTTGCCATCGATGACAAGCGCAAGACCGTGGAGCAGATGCAGGCTATGCGTAATCTGCGTCCGGACATGATCCTCGTCTGCGGTGGTACCGATGGTGGAGCGCTTAGCAGTGTGCTCAGAATGGCTGAGATTCTGCGCATCGCAAAACCATTGCCTAAATACAGCACTTCCACCAAGATTCCCACTATTTATGCCGGAAACAAGGATGCAGCCGAGATGATCAAAGATATGATCACGAGGGATTTTGACCTGCACATCCTGCCAAACCTGCGACCCAGTTTGCAGGAAGAAAAGCTGAAGCCTACCCAGGATAAGATCCAGGAACTCTTTATGGAAAATGTGATGGAACGGGCTCCGGGCTATGCAAAGATCAAGGAAACTGTCTCCGCTGCCATCCTGCCCACGCCTTCCGGAGTGCTCAAATCCATGCAGAGTCTGGGCAGAGACGAGAAAAACCTGATCGCTTTTGATATCGGCGGAGCCACTACTGATGTTTTCACCAGGATAAACGGACACTTCCATCGCACCGTAAGCGCAAATCTGGGAATGAGTTACAGCGCTCTGAACGTGCTTAAAGAAAATGGGATAGCCGGTCTTATGCATATGCTGCCTCAAGACATATCAGAGAACGATCTGCGCAACTATATCGGCAACAAGACCCTATTCCCGACAGTTGACCCCCTTGGCAGCAATGAATACCGGATCGAACATGCTCTGGCCAAAGCCGCTATATCTTTGGCCTTCGCGCAACATCAGGAAATGCACTACAACACCCAAAAAATGGGCTATCTGGACACCCTGAAGCAGGATGGTCGAGATAAATATGACGAGAAGTTTCACTATATCGAAAATGAAGAGGCTTATTCCTTTTATGCCAGCGATATCGACATTCTGATCGGTGCCGGGGGCGTGTTTGCCCACGCGCAAAACACCGGCCAGTGCATCGATATGCTGATCTCCGGCTTCAAGCCCCTGGGTATCACCGAATTAATGATCGATAAACACTTCATCAGCCCTCATCTGGGAGTGCTTGCACAGAGCGACGCAAGACTGAGCAAGAAGCTGCTGGATGAAGAATGCCTGGAGCCTCTGGCGCTTTATATACGGCCAAGTTTTCCACCTAAAACCGGAGTGCATGTCCTGCGCTTAACGCTGGATGGTATTCAGAGCAAAGACGTGTTTAGCGATGACTTCATCATCTTGGATGCCAAATCAGCGCAGAAACTTGGCATCGAAGTACGCAAGAAATGCCTCTTGGGCGATAGCGCTGATCAGCGTGAGTTACAGAGCGATCTGCCGATCATCATTGATACCAGGATTGATCTCAAAGCGCACAATCCAAGAGTGGAAAAAGCATTAAGTTTATATACCGATATCCCTGATAAAGCAGTGTTTAGGAATGTAGCAGCTCCTCAGCGCTCACGGTATAGCCGATTGATCGATCTCCCCTATAAAGGATCCATCATGGCAAGCGAAGGAGCTATGGTCAGACCCGATGATGTGATCGGAATCAATCAATATGATCCGGCCCGGCTCTTTGTGATCAACGCTATCCCAAGCAATGAACGCATTAGCCATGAGCTCATCCGTGGCAGCATTCAGGTGAAAGTGGGAGACCTTATCACCTATGATCAGATCCTGGCAACAGCCATTCCTGAGGCCGGCATCAAGCATCCTTTCCGTTCACCGGTGCGCGCTAAAGTCGAATACATTCAATATGCCGTGGGCATCATCGTAGCTTCCGAGATTCAGGATTACGACATGAAGCCACACCGGGTAAACCTGGCAGACAAACTGGGAGTGAAGCCCAAGTATGTTCAGCGCTATCTGTTACACCATGTGGGAGACTTTGTGTATGAAGAAGAAACTCTGGCCCGCAGGCTGGATCGCAAGGTGGGCTTGAAACCCGCCAAGGCTCCCAGCACCGGACAAGTAACTGAGTTTGACCCCAAGACCGGCATTATGACCATCCAGTACCCGGATAAAGCATTTGAATACAAAGCCTTGGTAAAAGGAAAGGTCTTAACCGTCGAGGAAGGCAAATCTGCGGAGATCGAGTTTGAAGCAGAAGGCCTGGAAGCAAGCATCGGATGGGGACCAAAGGTGTATGGCACTATTCGCCGGGTGGACAAAGCCGATGATCCGGCCTTGAGCCCCAAAGACATCGCTGTACTTAGCTTCAAGCCCGGCGCAGAAGACCTGGAAAAGCTCATTTCCGCCAATCCCCAAGCCATAGTTTGTTCCTCTATAGAAGAAAAACTGATCCCTCTTCTTTTTGGAGCTGAGCAAGGCGTGATCAATACCGGATTCGAGAATCCCGGCTTCTGCTTAGTGCTCTTGCAGGGATTTGGAGATATCCCCTATTCCGCAGAACAATCAGGATTTTTAACTGCTTCAGAGGGAAAAGCTTGTTTCATCGATCCTCACACCAGAATTCGAGCCGGAGTATCGCGCGCCAGGATCTTTGTCTTCAAAGAGTAGATCACAGGTTATAGGAGTGGGTATGCCATAATTAGACTCTCTGCATTAAGGGTAAATGGCTGACGCTCATTAAGTATGCCGGGGGGAAGAGAATTAAATACGGGGTGTTGCATGAAAACAATTGACAAAAAGGCGCCCGAATCTAAGTTCGTACTCATAGGGAGTGTTATCATAATAATCACATATAGGAGACCTTATGAAACACGAAAAGATCATTTGGCTGGTTATCGCGTTTGCTTGCGCGCTATACTTGCTGCCGGCACAGAATGTGCAGGACTTGGATTTTCAGCAACTCGGATGGCAGGAATTCCCCATCGCCGGAATCGACAACCTCTTTGTTCCGTATTCCAATCCTTCACTTTTGGGCACCGGAAATGCCAATGGCATCGGACTGGTACATTTAGCAGATGATGAGCAGTTCCAAAAGCGTTACTGGATCATCGTCAATTCCGACGGTTTGAGCTATAGCTATGAACGTGATCACGGCGTTGAGCACCACATGCTGGCATCAGGAAGTGAGCTTCTGCCCGCGCACATCTTCCCCAACCTGTATGTTGGATCAAACTACCGGTGGCGGGATGGCAAGTTCAAAGATGGTACCTTCCGCAGCGCTGTCACATACCGTCCGGCAAATTTCGCTTCAGTGGCCATGACCTGGGATAATCCCATGCACGCACGGCCTATTTACCGCGGTGGCATAGCCTTGCGCCCCATGGCCTTTGTGCCTTCAATCCCTGACTACCGCCTTGAGCTATCGCTGGATATGAACTATTCGTATCTGGGCAGTGACGACTCCAAATATGAAGTCAAGAGTCCCATCATCGGGATCAATACTCAGCTTTTGGATGGAGTAAAGCTAGGCGCTACTTACAATACGGAAGAAGAAACCACACTGCTGTCATTCAGCCTCAGTCCCCGCAAGATCGAGGCCGGTGGCCTGGTACGCAGCAAGGAAAACAATAACTATGGCTATGGCTGGGTTCATCTGACTGAGGATAGCTTCAAGCCCTTCCTGGGCATCGCCCCAAAAGCCTGGTATCAAATGCCGGCCAAAGGCGAGATCGTCAGCTACAAGGCACCTAAATATAACATTGGCCCTTTCCGTATTTATGACAAAAACACTCGTAGCATCGAAGAGATCATCGCGATGTTGGAGCAGGCTCAGAAAGATCCCGCTACAGATGGCATCCTCTTGATCAATCCTTCCCTCAGCATGTCTTTTGGGATGCAGCAGGAGCTGCTGGACGCCGTCCTGACCTACAAGAGCAGTGGGAAGAAACTGAGTATATACTACGATAACATCTCCAATGGCGGATACATCTTTGGCGCTGCGATTGCGGACAATATCTACCTCAATCCCATGGGCAGCGTGGATCTGCGCGGGATTGCCATTTCCAGTCCTTACATCAAGGATATGCTGGGCAGTCTGGGCATCGAGGTATTGAACTTCCGTAGCCACAAATACAAAAACGCTGCCAATATGTTCAGTGAATCAAACATGACTGCCGCCGAACGGGAAGTATACGAATCACTTTTAGGAAACATCTATGACCAGATGATCGCCCAAATCCAGCTGGGACGCGGTAGTCGCCTCACAAAATCTGTGGAAGAAACCATTGACGGAGGCCCATACTTTATCGCTGCTGATGCGCTGGCTGCCGGATTGATTGATGCCATGATCTACCAGGATGAACTTGACAAAAAGCTGAAGGATGACTTCGGTTTTGCCAGACGCCTGAATACGCTAGAGGAATATCGTGATTATGCCTGGGCCAAACCCAAAGAAGACCTCGTAGCTACTATCTATACTTCCGGCAACATCGTAATGGGAAAAGGCACTCCGGGACAGAAGATCGCTCACGAAACCACAGTTAAGCTCATCCGTGAAGCCAGAAAAAACCCTATGTATAAAGGAATTATCCTGCGCGTTGATAGCGGTGGCGGCAGTGCCCAAGCCTCGGACATCATCCATCGTGAGCTGGAGCTGGCCAAAACCGAGAACAAGAAACCCATCGTGGTCTCCATGGCCGGTGTGGCTGCCAGCGGTGGTTATTACATCGCGGCCAATGCCGACCGCATTGTGGCCAATCCCGCCACTCTCACAGGATCAATCGGTGTGGTAGGCATGGCCTTTAACGCGACCGATATGTTCCGTAAGATCAAGGTAAACTGGGGTGTAGTTCAGAAAGGCGCAAATGCCGATCTGGGATCAATGCATCGCCCCTGGACCCAAGCGGAAAAGCAATTGCTCGAGTCCTATATCGAACATAGCTATGAAGACTTTGTGCGGAAAGTAGCTAATGGCCGGAAAAACCTGAGTGTAGAAGAAGTTCATACTATCGCTCAGGGTCGGGTTTGGACCGGTGAGCAGGCCTTTGAAAACGGACTCGTGGATGATCTGGGAGGTCTTCAGACGGCCAAGGAACACATGCGCTCGCTGATCAAGGGACATCGTCCCATCCGTCTTGTGGATGCCACATCAAGCACCGGAAAAGGGCTCAGCCTTAGCATGGATTCACCCTCACTCTTGCATGTGCTGGCCCTGGACTATCTGGATGCTCTGGATAGCGAATATAAAGAGATCTATAACATGTGGAAAGACTTTGAGACCGAAAAGGTTCTGATGCTGAGTCCCATTAACAGCAATAACCTCAGGTTCTGAGATACTTACAAACGTGACAAGGGGGATGCTGCGCATCCCCCTTTCTCTTATACTAAATACTATGCTTTAGTCGCCCTGAACTCTTCGAGCTTCTCTATCAGAGCTTTGCGTTCGTGATCCAAGTCCGACTTTACTCTGGCCCAATCCGCGTAGTGATACTTGCGTTCCACGGTAATTGAGCTCCCGGTTTTGATGCGAATTTTGAAAGCCATTTTACTGAGACTGATACTCTGAGGGTCCATCCCTTCATCGCGAACTGAAGATACATCCACAACCCTACTCAAATCTACCTCTCTGCCATCGTTCAATATGTGTTTCATCTCAACACTCCCGGATGTATTGGTCTTAAGTACACATTCTTCGACAGCCATCTTTTTGGCAAGAGAAATATTGAAGTGACTGCAAAAATGTTGATTGTTTAGGTACTCATCTCACCCCAAAGATGATTTAATAGAAAGTCAATCAACGACATAGTGGCTCTTTATGCTCTTGCAAACTTGCAATTTCCCAGCTGGTTTTTATTCTCACAGGGTGCTGATAAATATTGGAATCAGGTGGATGTCGAAGAATAGCAACAGCGTGTGCAAATTCTTCAACACTCAAATCTACGATGATCGATGACCCGACAACTGCAGGATCAATTCCAGGACGCGTTGCGGTTTTATCCCCAGCATGCACTTAAAATGTCCTTGAGGGCACTTCTCTGCGCCGTGCAGACTACAAGGTTGGCAATCCAGATCTTGACATAGAATATGGGCATGGGGATTGAGGGGAGCGAAACCCAAACGAGGATGAGTGGCTCCGAAGATCGCGATTTGCTTTTTCATCAAGGAAGCAGCCAGATGCATGGGTCCGCTATCCGAGGAGATCACGAGATCGCAGCTTTGCATGGTCTTCAGGATCTGGCCAAAGCTGAGTTGACCGCAGAGATTCAGGCTTGTATTCGGCACCGCCCTGTGCAGCTCAGCGCATAGCTCGCTTTCCGCTGGGGAGCCTGCCAGGATGTAGAAGCAGTGCTCCGGGCTAATACTTAGCAGGTTTTTGTAGCTTGCCAAAGGATACATCTTGGTGTAGTGCGCTGCTCCCGGAAAGAGCATGATGAGTTTCTTGCCTGTAGGCATATCAAAGGGTAAGCCAAGCTCCGGAACTTGCATGACAGGAGCCTCAAGCTGCGCCGATAGACCAATCCCGGTAAGCGCTCCGGCATAAAGATCGATGGTGCTGCGAATGCCCAGTTGCCGATCCCCACGCACGATTCTTTTGCGGAGGGAGCGCTTTTTGTCCAGGATGGAGCTGACTTTGCCACATGCGGCAAGGCGGATGAGGAAGGAAGAAAGCTTGTTGTGCAGATCCAGCACCAGGTCATAGCGCGCTGCCCGCAGTGCTAAGTGCGAGCGCAGTGTTTTACCGTAAGGGACGAAATTGAGCCCGCATCCCATCAGGGATACGAGCTCTTGATATTGAACTTTGGTGATGAAGTCCATCCGCGCGTCAGGATAGCGCTCTCGCAACCGGGCGCATACACTTTGGGTAAGAACGATGTCCCCTAAAGAACTGAGCCTGATGATCAGGATTTTCATCAGTTGGAGCGGATGATATCCGGGATTTGAGCTATAATCGGAGAAATGTCACCTGGATTGTTACAACCAGCCATGGCGGAATCAGGTCTTCCACCGCCCTTCCCGCCCATCATTGCGGCAATGGCGGACACGATTTTCCCGGCATGGAACCGTCCGGCAAGGTTTTGTCCCACGTTTACCAGGATGGAAAGTTTATCGGCTTTGGGGCAGAAGATCACTGCCACTTGAGTGGTCAATTTGCTGCGCAGAAGATCGCCAAAGGCCTTCAGATCAGTGCCTTCGGGTAACTCGCGGATTAGCAACTGGAAATCGGGATAGCTGATCACGCTTTCCAGCATACTGTCGATCAGAGCAAAACTGCGCTCGGCCTGAAGCTTCTTCATTTCTGCCTCCAACTCCACGATGCGCGCTTTCTGGCTTTCCAATTTCTGCTCCACCATATTGACCGGGCAAGCCAGGATGCCGGCAATCCGGGACAGGCTTTCTTGTTGCGAATTCACATACTCCAAGGCAGTGCGTCCGCTCATAGCTTCGATGCGCCTGATGCCTGCTGCCACTGATCCTTCAGAGACTATCTTAAACAAGCCCAAGTCCCCCGTGGCTTTGGCATGGGTACCTCCGCAAAGCTCTTTGGAAAAGCTCTCAATGGAGATCACGCGAACTTCATCGGCATACTTCTCGCCAAAGAGAGCCATCGCGCCTTCAGCTTTGGCATCGGCAATACTCTGGATCCTGGTGGTGACAGACATGTTATCCCGAATAGCTTTATTGACAATACTTTCCACTATATCCCACTCCGCGCGCGAAAGGGTCTGGAAATGAGTGAAATCAAAACGCATATAATCCGGATGTACCAGCGATCCTTTCTGTTGCACATGCTCACCCAAGACAGAGCGTAATGCCTTGTGCAGGAGGTGAGTAGCTGTGTGATTGCGAGCGATATCCCCTCTGCGAGAAAGGTCGATTTCACATGTCACACTTTGCGATGATATCAAGCCTCTCTGCAGGGTTCCATAATGGATGATGGCATCGTCAATCTTTTGCACGTCATGGACTGATACTTCAAACTCGTCGTTAAATATCCGTCCCATATCAGCCACCTGTCCCCCACTCTCAGCGTAAAATGGGCTTTGATTCAGCTGAATGGCATAGACCTGCTCGTCACTGACGCTATAACGCTGAATGTAGGCGGTGTCTTTGCTCTTATCGTAACCCGTGAAGAGCGTGGGTAAGGCCGGTCGCAGTTCGATCCAATCGTCCTGAGTGTGGCTTCCACCAAATTTCGAGGCTTTGCGTGCACGCTCTCGCTGAGCTTCCATCTCTTCTTCAAAGCCACGGTGATCGATCTTAAAGCCCTTTTCTTCGGCCAGCATCATCGTGAGATCTAGTGGAAATCCGTAGGTGTCATAGAGCATGAAGGCATCTTTGCCGCCGATCAGATTACCATCCAGTTTAAGGCAGATCTCATCAAATTTTTGCAGACCGGTATCCAGGGTCTTATTGAATCTGTCTTCCTCGGCTTTGATCACCATTTTGATATAGGATTCCTTGCCTCTGAGCTCTTCGAAATGGTGTCCCATGATGCTCACCACAGTGTCCACCAAGCCGTGCAGGAAGGGCTCGGCAAAGCCCAATAAACGACCATGACGGGAGGCTCTACGCAAGATGCGACGCAAGACATAGCCACGCCCTTCATTGGAAGGGAAACCCCCATCAGCAAGAGCAAAACAGAGGCATCGGATATGATCCGCGATCACTCTGTGGCTCATTCCGCTTTCCTGAGTGTAAGGCAACTTGCTGAGCTCACTGATCTTATCGATGATGGGCATAAACAGGTCTGTTTCATAGTTTGAGCTCTTATCCTGGAGCACCTGAGTGATGCGTTCCAGTCCGGCACCCGTATCCACAAAGCGGTTTTTCAGGGGAGTCAGATCCCGGTTTTCTTCCCGGTTATATTGGATAAACACCAGATTCCAAAGCTCAATGAAGCGATCGCAATCGCCATTCACTCCACAGACATGGCCGGCTACTCCCTGCTTGTTACAGTGCTCAATTCCGCGATCAATATGGATCTCGGAGCAAGGACCGCAAGGGCCGGTATCCCCCATCTCCCAAAAGTTGTCTTTATCGCCATGATACTCGATGTGAGAAGGGGGAATATCAGTGCATTCCTGCCATAACGCGTGGGCCTCGTGATCACTTTCGTGAACCGTAGCGTAGAGCAATGCCTTGGGCAAACCCCACTTCGCGGTGAGCAGTTCCCAGGCCCAGGTGATGGCTTCTTTTTTGTAATAATCGCCAAAGCTCCAATTACCCAGCATTTCGAAGAAGGTGTGATGATAACCGTCTTTGCCCACTTCTTCGAGGTCATTGTGTTTACCGCCGGCCCGGATGCACTTTTGCGAGTTTACTGCCCGGGGAACATCAGCGTCCTTCAAACCCAGAAAGATGCTTTTAAACTGGTTCATGCCGGCATTGGCAAAGAGCAGAGTGGGATCATTTTGGGGTACCACGGCGGAAGAATGTACAAAGCTATGTTCTCTGGCTTGAAAGAACTCAATAAACTGGCTACGGATTTCTTTGCTACTCAGCACTATTCACCTCAAAGGCATCGTAATTTTCGATGATCCATTTCTCTGCACTCCAGGCTGCAACAGCACCATCTGAAGTGGCGGTAACTACCTGACGCAGAACGGTGTGACGAATGTCACCGGCGGCATAGATGCCGGGAACATTTGTGTGCATATACTCATCGGTGAGTACAAAACCAGCGCTATCCAGCTCAATGCGGGATTCCAGCAGTTCGTTATTGGGCAATATGCCCACGTAGATAAATACGCCATCCACATCAATCATGGACACTTCCTTAGTTTGGCGATTCACCAGTTCCAGTTGCTGCACTTTCACTTCACCATGGATTTCCTGTACAACAGTGTTCCAGATGAATTCCATTTTGGGGTTTCTAAAAGCGCGTTCTTGAATGATTTTCTGAGCACGGAGTTCATCCCGTCGATGGATCACAATCACCTTTTTGGCAAAGCGGGTGAGGAAGATCCCTTCCTCAATGGCGCTATCCCCACCACCGATCACGGCTACGACTTTATCCCGATACAGCGCACCGTCACAGGTGGCGCAATAGGATACTCCACGTCCGGTGAGGCGTTCTTCACCGGGTACGTTCAGCCGACGAGGATGAGCCCCGGTGCAGATGATCACGCTCTTGGCGCGGTATTTGCCCTCGGAAGTTTCGATCACCTTGCACAGGCCTTCCATACCCAGAGCGATGATCTCCTCATCGATGAAAATGGTGCCAAACCGCTCGGCCTGCATGCGCATCTTGTTGGTAAGATCAAATCCCGATAAGGGCTCTTCAAAGCCGGGATAGTTTTCCACTTCATCGGTCACGTTGATCTGACCGCCCACCATGGCTTTTTCAAAAATCGCGGTCTTAAGACCACCACGAGCACTGTAAATTGCGGCGCTCAGTCCTGCTGGACCAGCACCGATAATAATCACATCATATCTCATTTGAACCTCATTATGCTTTAAGTAAGAACAAGATCTTTGATACTCACCCTTTCGTCAAGCGAAAACAGCTTTGTGCTTGACATAAAAAGCCCCATTTCTAATCTTGAGGAAAAACGAAATTGAGACACTAAATGATCAAAGCTATTGTATTACTCAGCGGAGGCATGGATTCTCTGCTCACGGCTGCCATTGCGGCGAAGGAATGTGACGAATTGCTCTTTTTGCATTTTGCCTATGGTCAGCGCACCCAGGATAAAGAGCAAGACTGCTTCCGGGCTATTGCCGCGCACTATCAGGCCAAAGAAGCCAGCATCGTGGACTACCGTTGGTTAGCTGATATCGGCGGTTCTGCCTTGACTGACAGCAAGATTGAGATCGATCAACACCCCGATGGCATCCCAAATACCTATGTGCCTTTCCGTAATGCCTCGATGCTATCTGCGGCAGTGGCATGGGCTGAAGTGAAAACTGCCACAAGGATTTACATCGGAGCGGTGGAAGAAGACAGTTCCGGCTATCCCGATTGCCGCCAGAGCTTTTTTGAAGCGATGCAAAGCGTGATCCGGCTGGGTACCAAAGCCGCGAACATCCGCATCCACACCCCCGTGCTGCACATGAGCAAAAAGGACATTGTGCTCAAAGGCATGGAGCTGAATGTGCCCTTTGAATTATCCTGGAGTTGCTACAAAGATTCAGACGCGGCTTGCGGCGTCTGCCCCAGTTGCGTTCTGAGGCTCAAGGCCTTCGCGCAGGCCGGCCTCAGAGATCCCATCCCCTATCGGGAGCAGTCATGAAAAAGAATATTCTCATCATCCTCACCGGCGGCACCATATCCATGAAAAGTGTCGGCAACCTGGGCGTTATCCCCACTTCCGAATTGGCTGAGTTTCTGACCCAATTTCCCCAACTGGAGGGTGTGGCCAATGTGGATGTGATGGACTATCTAAACGTCCCGAGCCCCTACATGACTCCTGAAATGATGTTTAACCTGGCAAAGACCATTGACACCAAAATCCTTGCATACGATGGCGTAGTAGTAACTCACGGCACGGATACCTTGGAAGAGAGCGCTTTCCTGGCAGATCTGGTACTCACCACGCGCAAACCGGTAGTCTTCACTGCGGCGATGCGTAGTGGCGGAGACCTGGGCTTGGATGGGCCTCGTAATATCATCGGAAGCGTACGCGTTGCCAGCCATCATGAGAGCTTTGATAAAGGCGTCCTGGTGGTTATGAACGACGAAATCCACACCGCTCGTGACGTGGTCAAGTCCGATACCGGCAAGGTAGATGCCTTCACCAGTCCCGGCTTGGGCGCGCTGGGCATCGTGGATCCGGACACCATCGTCTATCATCGTGCCACTTTATACCGTGAGAGCGTCTGGACCGAGCGTCTGGACACCGGGATCGATTTGATCAAGGCAGTGGCGGGCATGGATGGCAAATATATCGATATCAGTGTTCAATCCGGTTGCCGGGCCATCGTGATCGAAGCTTTTGGCCGGGGCAATCTCCCCCGAGAGCTGATCCCCCACATCTGCTCTGCTATCGCCAAGTCTGTATTGGTGATCATCGCCTCCCGCACCTATACCGGAAGAGTCCTGCCCGAATACGGCTATGAAGGCGGCGGCAAACACCTGCAAGATCTTGGAGCCATCCTGGCCGGAGACTTAAAAGGGATCAAAGTCCGCCTGAAATTGATGGCACTCTTTGGCAAATACGATGATCCGGAATTGGTTCGTCGCTTCTTTTTGCAATCGCAAGAACTGGAGTAAAAAAGATGAAGATAGCTTTTCTAGGCCCAGCCCCTCCCTTTAGAGGGGGAATCTCAAACTTTGCCACGCATTTGGCTGAAGAGCTGGCCAAAGCCGGGCATCAGATCATGTATTTCAACTTTATCAAGCAATATCCTGCCCTGCTCTTCCCCTCCGGAGATCAGCAAGATCAGAGCAGCCCCACTCTGCCTTCCCGACGCGTGCTAACCCCATATTTGCCTCACACCTGGCCCAAGACCGTGAAGGCCATTGCGGACTGGCAACCTGATCTGGTGATAGTTTCCTGGTGGCTGCCCTTCTTTGCTATGGCCTATGGCTACATCCTGCGCAAGATCAAGTGCCGCAAGATTATACTGGCCCACAACATCATCCCCCACGAGCCCTGGCCGGCCACTCACACGCTTTTAAGATATGCTTTTTCTCCCGCAGATAAAATTCTGGTCTTGAGCAATTCCTGCCTGCTCGATCTCAAACGGAATCTGCCCAGTGCCATCGTCAAAAAGGCTGTTTTGGGCTTTCATCCCATCTATGAAAGCCTGAATCTGCCTGAGTATCAACCCCAGGCCTTTCCGGGCTTGCTGTTTTTCGGACTGATCAAGGAATACAAAGGCCTGGACATCCTGTTAAAAGCCATGCCCATCATCCGGCTGGCCATCCCGGATATCCGGCTCAGAATTGCCGGCTCCGTTTATGGCAGCGTGAAAATCTATGAAAACCTGATCAAAGAGCTGAATCTGGAAGCAAATGTAGAGTGTCATTTCCGCTATTTGGACGATGCCGAAGTGGCTCAGCTTTTTGCCATCAGCGATGTCTGCATCCTGCCCTATAAGAGCGCGACCCAAAGCGGAGTGATCGCCACTTCCCTGAGCTATGAGACTCCCGTGATCGCCACCGATGTGGGCGGCCTGGGCGAGTATGTGCAGCATGGCAAAACCGGGCTTTTGATCCCGCCGGACAATCCTCCCGCTTTGGCTGCAGCTGTGATCCGCTTTTACAATGAAAAGATGATGGATAGCATGCGTGATGCCATCGCGGGGTATAAGAACAAAAACACCTGGGGCGAATTGGCCAAACTGATTATCGAATGATGAAGCTCCTTTTGATCTCATATTACTTTCCTCCCGGTGGCGGAGCAGCTGTCCAACGCTGGTTGCGTCTCATCCGCTGCCTGACGGATCGGGGCATAGATTTGAGCGTGGTCTGCTCCCTGGGCGGGGATTATCCTTATTCAGATCCTTCGCTACTGGCCAAAGTTCCCTCCGCTGTAAGGGTGATCCGGGCTCAGGCTCCCAATATGAGCGCGCTCTGGCAACGCCTCACGAGAAAGCAGGCAGAGCTGCCCTATGGCAATATTGATCCCGCTTCCATGAATCTTTTGGCCAGGGCTTTGGTCTATATCAGGATCAATTTCATCATCCCCGATCTGCGCGTGTTCTGGAATCCCGCGGCATATCGGGCAGCAATCAAAGAATTGAAGCATAGGCCATATGACGCGGTGATCACCACCGGCCCGCCCCACAGCAGCCATCTGATCGGATACCGTCTCAAGCGCGAGACGGGGATCCCCTGGTTCACAGACTTTCGTGATCCCTGGCTGGATATCCACTACCTCAAGCTCAATCCTCCGTGCTTGCTCGCGCGTATGGTTCATAGCTATCTGCAAAAAAAGATTCTTCGCGGCTCAAACGGCAATTTCATCATCTCCGAAGCCATCGCCGAGGCCTTGCCTGAGGCTCCCAAGACCATCCTTTACAATGGCTATGACCCGCTGGACTTTGAGGGACTAAGTTACGAACCGGCTAGTATGCTACGCATCAAATATGTGGGGCAGCTCACTGCCGGGCAGGATCCGGGCTTGATCCTGGAGCTCTGCTCCCGCTTACAAAGCAGATTTGAGCTTAGCTTCATCGGCACCGGGCTTAGCCCCACACAAAGCGCTCAGCTGCGTCATGCTCTGGGTGACAGGCTGCGCTGCGTCAGCTTTCTTCCCCATCGTGAAGCCTTGCAAGAGATGGTGAATAGTGAGCTCTTGCTGCTCATCATCAACGATTATGAGGGCAATGCCGGCATGCTGACCACCAAGCTCTTTGAATATCTGGCAGCACGCAGTCCCATTCTCTGCATTGGTCCCACTGATGGCGCGGCAGCCAGGGTGATCCGTGACACAGAGTCCGGCAAAGTGTTTAGCCCTTCGTGCATAAGCGCTGCCGCTTTATGGGTGAACTCCCTTGTCCCGGGAAGAAAAAACAAGGGCAAGATAGATTCTTATAGCGTTGATAAACAAGCTGATACCTTGATCAAGGCCTTGCCCGGCCAAAATAGCTATTGACAAAACGCCCGCCCTATCCATTGTGGCGCAAATATTAAGCAAAGTATAGAGGTAAACATGCCACAACACAAATCTCCCTTAAAAAGAATGGGCACCGACAAAAAGAGACAAGCCCGCAACAACTTCGTGAAACGCACCATCAGAACGCTCACCAAAAACCTGGGCACTTCCACCCCCGAAAACCGGGAAGAATATCTGAACAAGCTCTATTCTCAGCTGGACAAAGCCGCCAAGAAAGGCGTGATCCACAAACGTACCGCCAGCCGTCGCAAGGCCCGTCTTGCCGCTTTTGTAAACAAACAGAACTAGCTGACAGGTGGCAGGTGGCAGGTTGCAGGTTGCAGGTGGCAGGTGGCAGGGATCAATGAAGAGTGAACAATTAACGATTAATTGTGACCTCTCTCGTTGTGCAGCAACCCATCTCGCTGCGCAGCAGCCCCTCTCCTTATGAGATCGTCAAATCGCCACAGCGCCAAAACATCAAAACGCCACAGCGCCAAATCGTCAAAACGTCCAAACCTACTTATCCGGCTACTGAAAGCCATCCTCATCATTCATCTGTGGTTTTGGGGGATCATCGCCGCGCTGTGTATCTTATACAGCTTTGTGAATCCCCCTGTCACGCCACTGATGATCCAGCGTTACCTGCTGCGTGGACATCCCATCTATAAAAGGGAGTACATCCCCCTGGCCAAGATCCCTGACTCTACTCAGAACATGCTGATCGCCCTGGAGGATGGAAACTACTACAAGCACTTCGGCTTTGAATGGAGCATGGTGAAAGAGGCCTACACCAAGAATAAGAAATCCGGTAAAATCCGCTTTGGCGCTTCCACGCTCAGCAATCAACTGGCACGCAGCCTCTTTTTGACTACCGATCGCAACTACTTGCGCAAGTATCTGGAAGTGCAGATCACCCTGATCATGGAAATTATCATGACCAAGAAACGCATGCTGGAACTATATTTCAACTATGTGGAATGGGGCAAAGGAATCTATGGCATCGAAACCGCTTCCCGCGCCTATTATCGCGTCAGCGCGAGCCGGCTGAGCCGCAATCAAAGCATGCGCATGCTGGTTATCCTCACCAATCCCATCAAATATACCCCACATACCTGGCAGAATTCCGCTTCAGCCCGGCAAAGGATGCAGCTACTCCAGAGATACTTCTGATGGAAGAGAAATTCCTCTATCACATCTGGGATGAGCGGCATCTGGCCCAAGAGCTTCATACAGTATCAGGCAAAAAGCTACGGATAATATATCAAGGACAATTTAATACTTCACGCGGGCCGGACTTCAAGAATGCCATCATTGAGATTGATGGTGAGCAACTGCGCGGAGACATCGAAATCCATCTCAAGACCTCAGACTGGCAGGCGCACAAGCACCAAGAGGACATCTATTACAACGCGGTAATCCTGCATGTAGTCTTGGATCACAAAGCCCCTTACATGCACACGATACTGGAAGATGGCAAGCTCATAGAGGTTTTGGAGCTGCAAGCTCAACTCAGCGATGATATCAGCAAGCTGCTCAAATATCATGATAGCCCCCACCCACCCAGCGTTTATTGCGATCTGCTCTCAGCTATCGACAATGACGCTTTGACACTGATTCTCCACAATGCCGGCCTGCGCAGATTCAAAGCCAAGATAGCCCGCTTCAACGCCGCTCTTGGCATGAGCAGCTTTGATCAGCTCTTCTACGAAGGCATCTTTGAAGCTTTGGGCTACAGTAAAAACAAGCTGAATACCCTGCAATTGGCACAAAGTCTGCCTTTGACCCGGCTCCGTGAGTGGAAGCATGAAGGCATGAGCAAAGTAGAGCTTGCCGCGATCTATCTGTGTTCATCCGGCTTGCTCAGTCCAAAATCAGCTGCTTTGGACGTGGAACTGCGCAATGAACTGTGGAGAGTCTATGAAGCACAAGCATGGCATGGCAAAAAGCTCTCGATCGATTGGCAGCTCTTCCGAATCCGTCCCCAAAATCACCCGATCAAACGCCTTATCTACATCACGGATCTGATCTGGAACACGCTGGACAGCGGACTATTGAAGCACTTCATTGACCATACTCAGCTTCACACAATGGATCCCAAGCTTCATTACAAAGCCTATTGCGCTCTGTGGCAGCCTTCCGAAATCATGCGCGCCCATCCCCAATCACTCGGTAAAAGCGTGCGGGACAACATCTATCTGAACATCTATCTGCCGGTGCTAAGCCTATATAGCCAAAAGATCTCCGGTGATCCCCACTTGGTGCTAAAGCTATACAAAGAGTTCCCTGCCCTGCAGGATAACCACGTGATCCGCTTTATGGCGCGCTACATGAGCAGCGATCAATGCGCCCTAACCGGACAAAAAGCCATCTATCAACAAGGACTCCTGGATATATTCAATCGTTTCTGCTCCTGGCATTTCTGCCATGAGTGCAGAGAATACCACCGCAGCTGAGATCAAGCATCCTGTCAGAGTTCGCAATCGGAAATACCGTGCTGATGGCACTTAGATGGCATCAGCAGTTTTTTTACCTTTCTACCCTTCCATTCCCCAGATCCCGCCTTCACCCTTGGACTTCTATCCGAAGGATTGGAGTTTACATGAAAGCCCATAGGATTCGACACGTCCTCGTGTCGAACGAGGCCGCAGGCCGAGAAAAGTAAGCAGCTACGCTGCTTCTGCAGACGAGACGTCTGCAATCCTATCCCCTCGGCTTTCATTGTCGGTGGCGAAAGCTGGCTTTCAGTTAAGTTCAAGCAGCGGGATTGCCTTCACCCTTGGACTTCTATCCGAAGGATTGGAGTTCAAGCAGCGGGATCGCCTTCACTTTTCACTCTCCCAGATCCCGCTGTTTGAAGTCCATGCCGCTCCTAATTAGAAGGCCTGCTAAAGTTTGCGGGTAATCTGACATTTGCCGGGCATGCATGGAGTTTACAAGCGGCATGAACTCCAAAGGAGACGCGGCAGCACACGCAGCAGCAACTCCACGCGGCAGCAACTCCAAGGAGAGCAATGGATTACGAATTTCCTCCTCCCTTCATGGTGTTAATCAAGCGGTCATCAAGCCTTAATCAAGCGTTAATCATTAACGCTTGATTAAGGTTTGATTAAGACTTGATAAATGCTCTTGAATGAGAGATAAAGAGCTAAACCCTATGATATCAAGCTGTTAGCTTGAGAGGCAACATCAACGGTGGCTATCCATACCTGAGAAACATGCCAAACTCGGTTTCGATTGATGATGATCTGGCTGCTGCTCCTGCTGTGATCAATCCGATCAGCAACTATCCCAATCCTTTCTCAAACTCCACCACCTTGCGTCTGGATCTGGCTAAGGGAGGAGAGCTGCACTTATCCGTCTATGATCTCAAAGGCAGAAAGGTGCGTGAATTGCTTCAGACCCGAAAATCAGCCGGGACCTTTGAACTGACCTGGGATGCGACAGATGATAAGGGAAAGAAACTGGCCAGTGGGATTTACTTTGTCAGGATGAGGCTGGACGGAAAAAGCTACAGCAAAAAGCTGAGTATCGTGCACTGATGATATTGTAGACGCGACATCCTGTCGCGTGAGAGATTATACGACAGGCGATGCCACCACCTTTGGAGTTAATGCCGCTTGTATGTTCATACAAGCCTGTGAGTTATGGGCTTACATATATGCTCAGAGTAGCCCTCAATCTTCGAGCGGCATTGACTTCAAACAGCGGGAATGGGGGGGAGTTAAGGGTGAAGAGTGAACAGAGAAGGCGATCCTGCTGCTTGAACTCCTTCGCTACGCTACGAAGTCCAAGGGTGGAAGGGAGTAGATGCTCAGAACAATCTGAAACTCTTGCGATGCTCCTTGCAAGCTCCGTGCAGGGCCAAAGCCGCGTAATGCCTGACTGTGCCATAACCTTTGTGAGTGGCAAAGCCATAGGCGGGATAGGCTCGATCCAGGTGCTCCATCAAGCGGTCACGATGCACTTTGGCCAGGATCGATGCAGCGGCAATGCACGCATGGATCATATCCCCCTTGATAACAGGGGTAGCCATTTGATACAGTTGCGCGGGAGCATCCTTGCCATCAATCAGGGCATGATCGGGGCAGGACTCCAGGCCTTGAAAAGCTCTTCTGAAACCCAGTATTGTGGCCTCACGGATGTTCATCAGATCGATGGTGACGCAGTCGATCTCAATGATGCAGGTATCCAAAGCGGTAGCCATGATCTCCTGATAGAGGCTTTCGCGATAGGCCGGGCGCAGCAGCTTGGAATCGTTCAATCCCTTGATGGGTTTGTCATAATCCAATACCACAGCGGCGATTACCACCGGTCCGGCCAGCGCTCCACGCCCCGCTTCATCGATTCCGGCTACCGTTCGCAGCATATTTTGCTGCAAAAACTCCAGATCTCTACGATACAGCGGATGCATCCAAACCTGCGATGAAAAAGAGCCGGTGATACTGTTTATCCAAGGTGGAAATGCGTTTGTGCAGCAGATTGGTCTTACCTTGCGCGCTGCGAATGGCCAGAAGTTTCAAGGGCGAATCCTCGATCATCGCTACCAATTCACTACATAGATATACCCTTTGGTGATGCTCCTCGTGCTGCAAGGCAAAGCCCGGGCCTTTGGCCTCAAAGCCGGTAAGCCTGGAGATCTGGCGTTTATGATGCGGCTCATACCAGGCTTCATGCACCATATAAAAATCCCCGCTTTGGCTAAAACTGCAGTTATCTGCAAAGTTCTCCATGCTATTGAGCAGGGTGGATATGTCAAAGATGAAAATCCCCCCGGGCTTCAGAGCTTTACTCACCTGATGGAAGCAAGTTTTGATGTCCGCACTCGACAGCAGATAATTGATGCTATCGAAGAGGCAAAAGATGAGATCATAGTCTCTGCCCGGGATGGGTTCGGTGAGCGAAGCCTGATACAGAGAGGGCTTCACAGCTTTTTTTCCCGCATTGAGCAGCATCTGCGGCGAGAGATCGCAAGCGTCAACTTCGTAACCCTCCACGATCAATCTGGAGCTGATGTTCGCTGTGCCACAAGCCAGTTCCAGGGCCTTCTTGCCCTTTGTGCGGCCATAATGATTTTGCCAGAACATGATATTGGTAATCCACAGATCATAATCCACATGGGCCATGTAGTTGTCATAGTGATCCGCAAAAAAAGAGTACGATGAACTGCCGGTTTTCAGAGCTTTCCGCGCCATTGCCGAGTTGATCAGGGCCCCGGGTTCCACCGACAGTTCATGCAAGACCCTGAGGGCTCGATTGATGGCCAGAGCTTCGTAACCATGCAAATCCGCGGCTAAGGAGTAGCGCGTCCCATGATCAGTGATGATCTGATGGACAAAGGCCGCCGGATCCTGTGACAGAACCAGATCGCAGCTTTGCCGGCTGCTGAGCACCAAGGTCTTTTGGATATTGCTGTTGGCATAGAAACTGTGGATCACGGAGATGACGTGATAGGGCAAGCTTGAGAGAACAGCCCTGGCGATGGTATCTTCTGCAAAGCAGTAGAGCTCCTGAGTTTTGGCCAGTTCCTGTAGCTGATCAATATCGCTCTCCCCCACCCAGAGCAGGCTAAAAGCTTGATGTAAATGCAGACTGGCTTTTATTCCATCTTGTTTGAGTGCTGCTTCGAGACTTAGATATACGGAGGCAGCGGGGAGCGTGGACACGTCATCCTGACGTGTAAGAGTAGAAGCTTCATCTTGAAGCTTTGGTGCTTCTATGCTCATGCGACAAGATGTCGCATCTACGATCAAGCGGCTGGAAGCCGCTTCCACAATTGCTGCTTCCACAATGCTGATATCAGCCTTGATGGGCGAAAAGCGCAGCAGATCCCTTATGGGAGCGTCAGCTTCGGTAAGAATCAACCTCAGCTTCATCAGCGTTTATCACTGCTACCAGGTTTTGTGAGAGGAACCTCCAGTTTACAGAGCTCGCAGGTTTCGGGATCCCACAGGGGCACTTCCATCGAGAGCAGTGCTTCCAGGGGAATACCGAAATCCAACGCGCCACCGCTGCGATCCACCAATAGTCCGATGGCTACTGTCTCGATCGATTCTTTCTTGATCGCGGCCAGAACTTCATTGATGCTGCCACCGGTGGAAAGGATATCTTCGATCACTACGGCTTTTTTCACTTTGCTTAGATCAAATCCGGTTCGGAAGCTCATCTCACCATCTTTTCTCTGGCAAAAGACGAACTTTTTGCTCAGGATTCGGGCCACGTCGAAGGCCAGAACAATGCCGCCATAAGCCGGGCCGATCACTGTGTCAAAATCGTATTCTTCCAGACGAGCGGCCAGTCTTTTGCACATTGTGTGAGTAGCTTCAGGATTTTGCAGCACTTTGATCTTCTCGATATAGCGATCGCTGTGTTTGCCGCTGGTCAGGCTATAATGACCTTCCAATAGCGCGCCTTCCTTTTTCAATATCTCACTGGTAATGTATGCGTCATCAAGGTTTTTCAAGAAATCGGAGGCTTCTGCTTCAGCATCCTGCTGCACCTGAAGCTCCATCATATACATGTCCCCCGCCATGGATGGGTACATGCTCATCATGCGCTCGTTGAGCAGAACTACTTCAAATCCCGCTTCTTCTAAAAGGGACTTGGCCATCTCGGCTTCAAAAATATCTGTGTAAGTGGCGATCGTGGTCATCGTGGCATCCATTTCATACTCCTTTCTTTTAAGATTTAAACAAAGAGACAAGAGGAAAGAGGGTTTCAAAGAGGTGATAGGTAAGGGTCTGTGGGCCTGATGACAGGGCATCCACAATAGTCTTTTAACCATCTCTTTGTTACCTCTTTTCTCTTTCCTCTTTGTTTAACATCCATAAAGTTCAGGGGGCAGCGTTTACTACCCCCTTCACTATAGTATAATCAGTTTTTTATGCTTTGCCGATCTCAATGCCCTTTTTTATGGCAACGAGATTCAGCTCTAGAAGCTCAGGATTCTTGCTTTTCATGAAGCCGGTGAGATCCGCCTCCATGGTTTCATATCTGATCAATCCGGTTTTTCCGATGATGATGCCGATGGCCAACATATTGAGCACCATCTGATTGCCGATAGCTTTGGCAATCTCCACCATGGGCGCTTTGATGATCACGATATCATCCCGTTTGCAGCCATGAGGGCACATATCGGTATTATAGATCAAGATCCCGCCGGGGCGGATGGAAGGGGCAAATTTGTCGATGGAGGGCTGATTGAGCGCCACCAGGATATCCGGAAAACTCACGATGGGTGAGGCAATTGCTTCATCTGAGATCACGGTGGAGACGTTTGCCGTGCCCCCACGCATTTCCGGGCCATAGGAAGGTAACCAGGAAACGTTCTTACCTTCGGTCATTCCGGCTTTAGCCAGAAATTTTCCGATTGTGAGCACGCCTTGTCCGCCAAATCCCGCGCAAATCAATTCAGTAGTCATTATTCCACCCCTTTGTCTCTTAAACAGCCGACCTTGAAGAAGGGCAGCATGTTTTCTTTGGCCCAATCCCTGGATTTGATGGGATCGATGCCCCAGTTTGTGGGACACGTGGAGATCAGTTCCACAAAAGTGAAACCACGGCCTTCTTTGTTATATTGAATAGCTTTGGATACAGCTTTCTTGGCTTTGAGAATATCAGCCGGAGTCAGCAGAGACACACGCTCAATGTAGTATGGCGCCACGAGAGTTGCCAACAGTTCGCTCACCCGGATCGGGAAGCCGATATCATCGGTCTTACGTCCGTATGGGCTGGTGGTGGTCTTCATCTCAGGTAAAGTTGTGGGCGCCATCTGGCCACCGGTCATGCCATAAATGGCATTGTTCACAAAAAACACGGACATCTGTTCACCCCGGTTTGCGGCATGCACGATCTCCGCGGTTCCGATCGCGGCCAGATCGCCATCACCTTGATAGGTAAATACATGCATATCCGGACGGGCACGTTTGATCCCCGTGGCCACGGCAGGTGCTCTGCCATGTGCGGCTTGAGCCATATCGAAATTGAAGAACTTGTAGGCAAACACAGAGCAGCCCACGGGAGCCACGCCTGTCATCTTATTGGTCAGCCCCTGCTCTTCGATGGCTTCTGCCACCAGGCGATGAGCCACACCATGCAGGCAACCGGGACAATAGGTAAAGGGAGTCTTGGTTAACGATTCGGGTCTGTATGCTATCTTTTCCACTTTTTACTCCTTAAAAACACGCTTCGAGCTTGGCTTGGATTTCGGCCGGGGTGAAGACAATGCCACCCACTTTGCCCCAGAAATCCACCGGTACTTTGCCATTGACGGCAATCTTCACATCATCAAGCATTTGGCCTTTATTCAGCTCGAAAACATACACTTTCTTCACTTTGGGTCCGATGGCTTTGGCCACCGCTTCGTAGGGATAGGGCCAGACGTTGATGGGACGGATCAGGCCGACGCTTTTGCCATCTTTCTTCAGTTCATTGATGGCAGATTTCACTATGCGGGAAGCCGTTCCCCAGGCCACGCAAAGGATCTCGTTGTCGTCAGAGACATTGAACTCTTCATAGCGGATCTCGTTTTGAGTGATTACGTCATATTTCTTATACAGATCATTCACGTGTTTTTCCAGCACCAGGGGATCGATCTCCAGAGAGTTGATCTCATGGTGGTGTTTCCCTTCGCCATCTTCATTGGGGCAAATGCACCAGGAATCGTGCTGCTTGCCTTTGGCTTCGATCTCGGCATCGCTGAGAGGCTCTTTGAATTCCACCGGTTCCATCATCTGACCCAACATGCCATCGGCCAGGATCATCACGGGATTGCGGTATTTATCCGCCAGATCAAAGGCTTCAGAGGCCATATCGGCAAATTCTTGCACGGAAGCAGGCGCCATTACGATGAGCTGATAATCCCCATGACCACCGCCCTTAACAGCCTGAAAATAGTCACCCTGCGCAGGCTGAATATCGCCCAAACCGGGACCACCACGTTGCACGTTCACGATCACCGCCGGCAGTTCTGCGCCGGCAATGTAGGAAATGCCTTCCATTTTCAGCGAGATTCCGGGGGAAGAGGATGAGGTCATCACGCGTTTGCCGCAACCGGCTGCACCATAGACCATATTGATTGCGGAAACCTCACTCTCAGCCTGCAAGAAACAACCGTTTACCTTCGGCATCATGCGGGCCATGTATTCAATCAATTCACTTTGAGGAGTGATGGGGTAGGCGAAATACAATCTGCAACCGCTGCGAATGGCAGCTTCGGCCACTGCTTCATTACCTTTCATCAGTATCTTTGCCATCATATCCTCACTTCTCAACCGTTATTGCCACATCAGGGCAGGTTACAAAGCACATCTTGCAAGCGATGCACTTGTCTTGTTCAAAACATTCCGCATAGTGGTAGCCTTTGGCATTGATGTTTTCGGAAAATCTGATGATCTTCTTGGGGCAAGCTTCAATGCATAAGCCACAACCTTTGCAGTAAGTTGGATCAACCGTCATTCTCGGCATGGTTGTTCTCCTTAGACGTAATTTTTCAATGAGGTGATAGGACGATAACTTGCTGGAATCTGTCAATATATTTTCGCTCACAGGGTCAAGGCTTCATAGTTTTACCCTCTCACACAGAACACTTGCCACTTGTTACCTGCAACCGGAAATAGGAACCTAGCCTATTGAGATACGCTCATGATACGGTCATGATACCGTGATTTCTATGAGCGTATCATGACCGTATCATGACTATAAGCAATGAGAATCAGTCGCTGGACTGATTGCGAGAAATCGCAGGATTCGACACGTCTCGTGTCGAAATGCTTCAAGATGAATCTTCTACAGTGCAGACGAGGACGTCTACAATCCTTAATTCACTGCGATAGCATAGGAGCATGGACTGCGAGGTTAAAGATTGCGTGAACGGGGGATCGGATATCTGCCCATGGAAGCTACAAGGATACTCCAGCTAGTGATGCTACAGCATGCCCGCTGCTCGAAGTCCAAAGCACTGTGAATAATATAGACAAGCTTGAAGAATGAGAAGTGCTTTGGACTCCGAGGGTGGCAGTGCTTTGCACTCCGAGGGTGATGGAATGCTTCGCCACTTGACACAAACTGCCATGCAAAAATAATAGCATTTACTTACAGAATGGGAGCAAGATACGATGAATAAACACATTACGGACTTCCTGAGTTTTTTGGATAAGGCAAATTCTCGCTTTACTGCCAGCACTCAGATCACAGATAGACTGCTTGCCGCCGGATTCTCCGAGCTGCAAGAGACCGATACATTCAAACTGAAAAAGGGTGGAAAATACTTCATCCGTCGCATGGACACCGCAGTGATCGCCTTTGTGATCGGCAGCAAAAGCCCCGCTGAGAGCGGTTTCAAACTTGCTGCCAGCCACATCGACAGTCCTTCTCTGAAGCTGAAAACCAAGAGCTATAAATGCGACCGCGATGTATGCCGCATGGGCGTGGAAGTATATGGCGGACCCATCGTGCACACCTGGGTGGATCGTGAACTCAGCGTTTCTGGACGCGTGATCATCAAGACCGCCAAGGGTCATCAAAGCCACGTGGTGGACATCAAGAGCCCAATCGCTATCATCCCCAATGCTGCCATCCACATGAACCGCGAGATCAATAAAGGCTTTGAGTATAATAAACAAAGCCATCTGCAAGCCATCTTCAGCGTGAGCTCGAGGACCGAGAACCCGGTGCTGAGCCTGATCGCGCGTGAGCTGAAGATCAAAATGACGGACATTTTGGCCGATGAGCTGTATCTTTATGATGCTCAAAAAGCGGCTGTTATCGGCATCGAAAGTGATCTGATCGCCTCCGGCAGATTGGACAATCTGGCCATGACGCATGGCATCCTGCAAGGCATCTTGGAGACGAGCAAACCGAAGCATACCGCGATGGCCGTATTCTTTGACCACGAAGAAATCGGCAGTCAGACCCCGCAAGGAGCCTTTTCCAGCTTGCTTTCTGAGCTGATGGAGCGGGTGTGTCTGGCTCAGAATTGCAACCGTGAAGATTTCTATCGTGCCATCCGCAATTCATATCTGATCTCCGCGGATATGGCGCATGCCTTCCATCCTTCTTATTCCGAAAAATACGATCCGGATTATAGCCCGAAGATGAACGCAGGCCCGGTGATCAAGCTCAATGCAAATCACCGATATGCCTCAAACGGCGAGACTTGCGTCCCCTTTATCGAGCTTTGTGAACAGGCCAAAGTGCCCTATCAGCAGTTCCTTGTGCGCAGCGATATGCCCTGTGGCAGTACGGTGGGCCCGGTATTGGCCGCCAATCTGGGGCTCAGAACCATCGACATCGGTAATCCCATGTGGGCGATGCATTCTGTGCGCGAAAGCTGTGGCACAGAGGATCACATCAGTTTGATCAAAGTGCTGGAACTCTTTTTCAACTAAGCATTTAAACACAAGAAAAATAGAATACAGAGGTAAAACACAATGGCAACATTCAAACCCTTCAAAGCCGTGCGTCCGGTGCCGGAAAAAGCCCAGGCCATCGCTTCCCTTCCCTATGATGTAATGGATTCAGATGAAGCCCGCATCGAAGTAAAGAAACACCCGCTCAGCTTCATCCACGTGGAAAAACCCGAAGTTGACCTGCCGGAAGGTACCGATCTCTACGATCCCGCGGTGTATGCCAAAGCGAAGGAAAACCTTTATAGCTACATCACTGAAGGACACATGATCCAGGATGATAAGCCCATGTTCTATATCTACCGTCAGGAGATGGACGGACGCTATCAGTATGGCCTGGTAGGCCTTAGCTCCGTGGATGAATACATGGATGGCATTATCAAGAAACACGAACTCACCCGCGCGGAAAAAGAAGCCGATCGCATCCGCCACGTGGATACCTGCGATGCCCATCCTTCACCGGTATTTTTCACCTATCCGCATCAAGATGAGATTGATATTGTGGTGGAGAAAGTGAGTAAGAACAGCGCTCCCGTCTATGATTTTAAGAGCGACGACGGCATTGGCCACACGCTGTGGTTGATGGACGATCCGGCTGACGTCAAAGCAATAGAAGTTGCCTTTTCTAAATTACCCTATCTCTATGTGGCAGATGGACATCACCGTACAGCCAGCGCTGCAAAAGTGGGCTTGGTGAGAAGAGAGCAGTATCCGGACTATACAGGCGACGAAGAATTCAACTTCTTTATGACGGTGATTTTCCCGGATAACCACCTCAAGATCTTTGATTACAACCGCGTGGTGAAAGACCTCAATGGCCACAGCCAGGATGAGTTTATGGCCAAAGTGAAAGAGAACTGGAAGGTGGAAGAAGTGCCTGCCGGAGCGGATTATAAGCCTTCTCACCTGCATCAGATGAGCATGTATATCGATGGTAAGTGGTATTTCATCAGCCCCAAAGCTGGAAGCTGGAAAGAAAGTGATGTGGTGGAAAACCTCGACGTATCCATTCTGCAAAAGAACCTTCTGCACCCGATCCTGGGCATTGCCGATCCCAGAACCGATAAGCGCATCGACTTCGTAGGCGGCATCCGGGGCTTGGGCGAACTCGTTAAACGCGTGGATAGCGGACGCGAAGTGGTGGCTTTTGCCATGTATCCCACCTCGATGGACGAGCTGATCGGCATTGCTGATGCGGGCGAGATCATGCCTCCCAAATCCACCTGGTTTGAGCCAAAACTGCGTAGCGGACTCTTTATTCATCTATTGAAATGAAGACTTATCACATCGAAAGTTTGGGCTGTGCCAAAAACCAGGTGGATAGCGAGCGCTTTGTGGCCATCATGGAAAGCTATGGCATGGAGGAGGTCATTGACCTGCTAAAAGCCGATTTGTACTTGGTAAATACTTGTGCTTTTCTCAGAAGCGCGTTGACCGAAATGGATAAAACACTGGATATCCTCATCGATCTGGTCGATCTTAGAAAAGCCAAACTGGTGGTTACCGGCTGCGTTACGACAAGGGCTTTGGAAGAATATCAGAAACTCTTTCCCGAGGTGGATGCCTGGATCATGCTGAAGGATTTCGGCGGCTTTGAGCAGTATCTGAAACGCCATGTCCTGCCCCCGGCCATAAAACCGGAACCACTCCCGGAAAGCGGACGGGTCAAACTGGAGGAAACTCAGCATGTGTATCTACGGATATCGGACGGTTGTGAAAACAATTGCAGCTATTGCATGATCCCCTCCATTCGTGGCAAATTGGTTTCGGAACCCATCGAAAAGCTGGTGGCAGAAGCTGAGGCCATGTGGGACAATAGCGAAGAGCTGGTATTGATCGCTCAGGATAGCTGTATGTATGGCGTAGATATATACGGTGAGAAAGCTTTACCCAAACTTATTAAAGCTCTTTGTGAGCTTAAGTTGTATAAATGGATCCGGGTGATGTATATGCACCCGGATCACTTTGAACTTGATTGGCTGGAACTATGGAAAGAACACCCTGAATTGCTGCCCTATTTTGAGATCCCGATTCAACACGTCAGCCCTCGTGTTATCAAATCCATGAACCGGCAAAAGAGCTATGAAGAACTAAAGGCTCTTTTCACAAGCATCAAAGCAGCGATCCCCGAAGCTGTATTCCGCACCACCATCATGGTGGGCTATCCCAATGAGACGCAAACGGATCTTGATCTCTTGGATAAGTTTCTGGAGGAGATAGACATCCTGCATGTGGGAGTCTTTGGCTATTCCCCTGAAAAGGAAAGCCGTGATGACGAACTGGAAACAGAACATCCAAGATACGCCTATGTGAAAAGGCTGGAACTGAAGTATGCCAAACGCCTCGCCAAGATCAAAGAGAAGAAGATGCAACGCTTTGTAGGCACCATCCAACCCTCCCTTGTGGAACAATATGATCTTGAGACAAACTCATTTATAGCTCGCACCTGGTTCCAGGCTCCAGAAATCGATGGCATCCTCCACCTCGAAAACGAACCCAAGGAGGATGAGCCCTTTGTGAATGTGGAAATTACAGACGCTCTGGCGGATGAGCTGACCGGCATTATTATCTATGACTAAGGAACTGATTATGAAGAAAATCGCTTTGACCGGCATCAAACCCACCGGCATCCCCCACATCGGAAACTTTCTGGGCTCCATCCAGCCCGCACTGAAACTGAGCGAAAGCTGTGAAGCTCGCTATTTTGTGGCTGATTATCATGCACTGAATAGTACAAAAGACCCTCTTGCCATTCGTGAGATGAGCTTGCAGATCGCCGCAGCCTGGCTGGCTTGCGGGCTTGATCCCGATAAGGTTCTCTTTTACAAGCAGAGCGGAGTGCCGGAAACCTTTGAGCTGTTGACCATCCTATTGGCCTATACGCCCAAGGGCTTGATGAACCGCGCGCACGCCTATAAAGCCATGTTGCAGAGTAATGCTGAGGTAGGCAAAGACCCTGATGATGGCGTAAACATGGGGCTTTTTACCTATCCGGTGCTGATGGCAGCGGATATCCTGCTCTTTGATACGGATTACGTCCCTGTGGGCAACGATCAGTTTCAACACGTGGAAATGGCAGTGGACATCGCGCAGAGCTTCAACTATATACATCAATGCGAAGCTTTCCGTTTGCCTGAACCTCTGGCGCACGAAACCAGTAAAACCGTGCTGGGTCTGGATGGCCGCAAGATGAGCAAGAGCTATGGCAACATCATCCCCATCTTTGCACCGGAAAAGCAGTTACGTAAACTGGTGATGAAGATCGTCACCAATTCCCAGGGCGTGGAAGAGCCTAAAGACCCCGATACCTGTAGCGTGTTTTCGCTATATAAGTGTTTCGCCACAGATGATCAGATTGCAATGTTGAGAGAGCGTTATCTGGCCGGTGGCATGGGCTGGGGACACGCCAAACAGGAACTCTTTGAAGTGATGAATGCGCAGCTGAGCCCATATCGTGAACGTTTTGAACAGCTGATTGCCGATCCCGGCTACATCAATTCCGTGCTTCAGAAGGGATCAGACAAAGCTCGTGAACTGGCCTCAGCCAAGATTAAAAGTTTACGTAGTATCCTGGGCATAGATTAGCGTAACCCCATTGTAGATGCGACATCTGGTCGCATGTATAGTGGAAGCGACATCTTGTCGCATGTATAGTGGAAGCGACATCTTGTCGCAGGAAAGACATCACACTTCTGGAAGAAGTGTCCACCATCACACTTCTGGAAGAAGTGTCTACCATCACACTTCTGGAAGAAGTGTCTACCATCACACTTCTGGAAGAAGTATCTACCATCACACTTCTGGAAGAAGTATCTACCATCACACTTCTGGAAGAAAACTCATGGCGCTACAGCGAGCGCCGGTACATAGTTAAAGGAGCAGACCTCGCGGCCTGCTCCTTTTCATTTGTAATGCCCTATCATCAGTTAACTTTATAGGTCTTATCGCCTTTTTCAAAGAAGGCAATGATCTGTTTGGCGGCAGCGATGCCGGCGTTGGTATTGGCTTCCTCAGTCTGAGCGCCCATCTTTTTGGGGGTGGAATAGATGCGATCGGAATAAAGCTCATTGATCGCATCCAGATTAGCGGGAGCAACGTCTGTCACATACTTGAAGCCCTTTTTCTCGGCAAAAGCCTTGAGCAGAGCGTCTTCATCGACCACTTCCTTGCGAGCAGTATTCACCAAAGTTGCGCCTTCGGGAAGCAAGGACAGGAGATCCCAGTTGATGGATTTTTTGGTCTCCGAATTAGCCGGGATATGCAGAGACACATAGTCTCCGGTTTTGAAGATATCTTCCACGCTGGCAAGAGGTTTCACCCCGTCTTTGGTCATGATTTCGTTGGTGAGATAGGGATCATAGGCATAGACATCCATGCCAAAACCGATGGCCATGCGGGCCACGATGCGGGCGATGTAGCCAAATCCATAGAGCACCAGCTTCTTTCCGGCCAGTTCGGTACCGCTTTTGCCATTGAACTTTCCTCTGGCCATATAGATCATCATACCGATGGCGAGTTCAGCCACGGCATTGGAGTTTTGACCCGGGGTGTTCATCACCACTACGTTATGCGCGGTGGCAGCTTTGAGATCCACGTTGTCATACCCGGCTCCGGCACGCACAACAATCTTCAACTTAGGAGCGGCATTGAGCACAGCTTCATCCACGATGTCGCTGCGAATGATGACCGCTTCGGCATCCTTCACCGCTGCGTGAAAATCGCTGACATCCTTGTAGGATTCCAGAAAGCTGAAGTCATAATTGGCAGCTTCAAGCTCTGCTTTGATCTTTGCGGCTGCTTCGGCAGCAAAGGGTTTCTCTGTGGCAACGAGTACTTTTGGCATTATAGCCTCCATATATTTTTTTGTGTTTGTCAAACTCAATCCCCCAGTGAGATGCCCAGTCCACGGGCTGTTCTCACCAGATTTCCGGTGGGATTCACCAGATTGTATTCCTTGATCGCGTCGGCAATCGGTACTGCCACGATATCCGGATGACGATAGGCCACCATGTGCCCCCACTTTTGCTCTAGCACCAGCTCAAAAGCCTTTACCCCAAACATCGAGGCCAGGATACGGTCAAAAGCATTGGGTGTACCGCCTCTTTGCAGATGACCGAGGATGGTCTCGCGAATCTCGATGGGACAGCCGGCCTCACGCAGTTCTTCCGACAATCTGAGACCTGCTCCACCCAGGCGAATCTTCATCGCTCCGGGTGCATCATTTTCGCTGAAAGACATTCCGCCATCAATGGGGGTAGCGCCTTCGGCGATCACGATATTGGCAAAGCCACGGCCTTTATCCACTCTTTGATTGATGGCGTCCATCACCTTATTGATATCATAGGGAATCTCGGGGATCAGGCAAACCTCTGCCCCACCGGCTATTGCGGCATGCAGCGCGATCCAGCCCGCGTAGCGCCCCATCACTTCCAGGATCAAGACCCGATGATGGCTGGCAGCGGTCGTCACCAGCTTATCCACCGCGTCTGTGGCCACATCCACGGCAGTCTGGAAGCCGAAGGTGAAATCCGTGTCAGAGAGGTCGTTATCTATGGTCTTGGGCACTCCGATCACCGGACAGCCCAGCTCAAAGAGTCCTTGGGAAATCCGCTGCGAGCCATCTCCGCCGATATTGATGATGGCATCGATGTTCTGATAACGCAAGCGATCGACAAAATCTTGACTGCGGTCCACGGTGCCCCAGCTGCCATCGGCTTGTTTCACCGGCCAGGCAAAAGGGCCGCCCTTGTTTGTAGTTCCGATAATGGTGCCCCCCATCACGTGGATGCCGGCCACCTTTTCAGGACTCAGTTCCACCAGATGCATGGGATCCCGTAGCACACCGTCAAAGGCATCGATGGATCCCAGAACTTCCCAGTTATGCTCTTGTGAAGCACGTTTTACAATGGCTCGGATCACGGCATTGAGGCCGGGGCAATCTCCACCACCGGTGGCTACTAAGACTCGCTTTTTCATAACTACTTCCTATTTTGTCGCTTGAGATTAGCTTTAATTTCCGTGGATTTCTGTCAAGTAAATAAGCGAGTCAGGTTCAGGTTTCAGGTTTCAGGTTTCAGGTGGCAGGTGGCAGGTTGCTACGTCTGGGGGTCAGGCAGGATATCGGCTACATGATGCTTGAAGCGGCGATAATCCCGCAGGCTCATCAGTGACGCAGTACCCAAAAATCCTGCTGCTACGATGAACACCGAGTTAATCCCGATGATTTTGAGCAGGGAAAAGCCCAATACCGGCGCGATCAGGCCCCTGATACCGGTGAGAGTGACGTGCACGCTCTGATACATCGAGGCATCCTCCTTTCCGGCAAAGAAGATCGAAGACATGTTCCAGGAAAGATTCACCCCCGCCATGGCAATGCCAAAGATAGTGTAGGCTATGAAGACAATCACAACAGCCAGGACGGATTCTCCCGCCCACAGCGAGGATAGCACAAAGAGCAAGGGAAAGACCATCAGAAGCGCAAAGCTGACTGCGATAAACCGAAATGGATGCATGCGATCGTGCAATTTCCCGATCACCGGTGAAAGGATCAGCAAGCCCATTTGCGATAAGATGCCTTTCGCCAGGAAGTTATTTGTATAGCTAAGTTGCAGCTTATCCACCATATAGATGGGGATGATCGGCTGCATCATGATGAAGCCCATGCCATAGATCGAGAAGTCCCGCTCAAAGGCCGCAAAAGCCTTATTGGTCTTCATTAAAGCGAGCGTGCGGCGGATGGGATCCAACGCCAGATCCTTCAGCTTGATTTTGGCCTTCACGCAAGGAACTTCAACCAGGGGTTCCTGCAATTTGATCGTGGACAAAAGCACTGAACTGATGAAGCCGGCCAGCCCGGTGAGCACCAAGATCCAGCGAAAATGCTCTTCGTGCAGATCCAGAATGCGCCCGGCCACAAAGGTCACCGCCACGGATACAATCATGCCCAAACTGATAGTATAGCCGTACACTTTGGCCCGGCGGCTATGGTGGATATTCTTTTGATAGATACTGTTTTGCGCGGGGATCAGGATGGAATTGGCCGAGAAGAGCAGAGCCAGCAGCACCAGATACTCATTCATCGTGGTCAGCCAGATGGCATAGACCAGACTTAGCCGTCCAAAGACACCCGCAAAGAGAAAGTAGCGCGATTTGTGGCAGGACTTCTCATAGAAACGCCCCCACCAGATGGAGAAGAAATTGGAGATCGGCCAGATCATGGTCATCAGCATCAATTGCCAATCCTGGGCAAAAAGCGCCTTACGGGCAATGATATCCTGCGTTTGGGATAGCGATTGCACCAGACCGTTGAACAGAGCTGCCATCAGCAAAATGCCGGCTGTCTTGCGTTCAATGGGACTAAGCGACCGTAACTTCATTTGTTCTCCTGGTTATTTCCCTTGGACTTCGTAGCGAAGCGCAGGAGTTCAAGCAGCGTGCTCCTCGATCCTCCTCCCGCATCGGTGCCACCAAAATTCATAGGCCTTTTCTGTCAAAGGAAAAGCCCCTCATTGTGAGAGGCTTTTCAATATGATTGGCAGTCGCCTGTTAGTAGAAACGTCATCCTGACGTTTGAGTGTAGAAACGTCATCTTGACGTTTGCATGCGACAAGATGCCGCATCTACTCTCATGCTTCAGGATGAAGCATCTACATTAATACATTCCGCCCATGCCGGGATTGGGCATTGGAGCCGGCATTTCGGGTTCTTTGATATCGGTGACAATGCATTCTGTGGTCAGGAACAGAGCAGCGATGGAAGCAGCGTTTTGCACGGCACTGCGCACGACCTTGGCGGGATCGATGATACCGGCTTCGAAGAGGTCTTCATAGATTCCTTTGGCGGCATTGTATCCCATGTGGATATCACGATAGTTTTTCAGCTTCTCTACTACCACGGCTCCTTCTTCACCGGCGTTTGCGGCGATTTGGTAAGCGGGTTTTTCCAGAGCTTTAGCCATGATTTCCACAGCCATTTTTTCTTCATGTGAGAGTCCTTTCAGAGCTTTCAGAGCTTTAGCAGCCTGGATCAGGGTTACTCCACCACCGGGTACGATGCCTTCTTCCACTGCGGCACGGGTAGCGTGCAGAGCGTCGTCCACGCGAGCTTTCTTTTCTTTCATCTCGGTTTCGGTAGCGGCTCCGATGCGCAATACTGCTACACCGCTGGAAAGCTTGGCCAGGCGTTCTTGCAGCTTCTCTTTGTCATAGTCCGAAGTGGTCTCTTCCATCTGAGCTTTGATCTGTTTTACGCGGCCATCGATGGCTTCTTGCTGTCCGGCACCTTCGCGGATGGTGGTATTTTCTTTTTCCACGATGATCTTCTTGGCACGGCCGAGATCGCTCATGGTAGCGCTATCCAGCTTGCGTCCCATATCTTCGGAGATCAGGGTAGCACCGGTGAGGATCGCGATGTCTTCGAGCATGGCTTTGCGACGATCGCCAAATCCAGGGGCTTTCACGGCCACGATGTTCAGGATGCCACGCAGTTTGTTCACCACGAGGGTGGCCAAAGCTTCGCCTTCGATGTCTTCGGAGATGATGAGCATGGGCTTGCCGGTCTGGGCTACTTCCTGCAAAATGGGCAGGAGGTCTTTCATCACGCTGATCTTCTTATCAAAGAGCAGGATGAAAGGCTCGTCAAGTTCGGCAATCATCTTGTCGGGATTACTTACAAAATAAGGAGAGATATAGCCACGATCAAACTGCATACCTTCCACCTTTTCCAGGCCGGTATCGATGGATTTGGCTTCTTCGATGTTGATCACGCCTTCATTTCCAACGCTTTGCATCGCTTCGGCGATCAGTTTGCCGATCTCAGGATCGTTATTGGCACTGATGGTGGCGATCTGCGCGATCTCACTATTGCTCTTGATTGATTTGGAGTATTCGTGAATCTTCTCCACGATCACCTTGGTGGCTTTTTCCAAACCACGCTTAAGGTACATCGGGTTTACGCCGGCGGTCACGTGTTTCAAACCCTCTTCGATGATGGCTTGAGCTAAAAGAGTAGCAGTGGTTGTGCCATCTCCGGCATTGTCATGAGTCTTTTCGGCCACTTCTTTGCAAAGCTGAGCGCCCATGTTTTCAAATTCATCTTCCAGCTCAATCTCTTTGGCGATGGTCACACCGTCATTGGTGATGGTTGGGGAGCCAAATTTCTTGTCCAATACAACGTTTCTGCCCTTTGGTCCAAGGGTTACTTTTACGGCATCGGCCAGTTTGTCCACTCCGTTCTTCAGAGAAGTGCGGGCTTCGTGTGCATACTGCATTTGTTTTGCCATTTCGTTTTTCCTCCATATTTCATTAAAGTTTCGAAATCATTTTAGCAGTCGTTCGTTCTGAGTGCTAATCTAATTATAGCCCATTTCCTGTCAAGTGCAAATTGTTTTTTTGGCTTTCTCACAGCCTGACTCTTTAAATCGCGCCATAACTGTGATGAATATGCGGATTTCACATGAAGCCCAGGCTTAGACACGGCTGTTTCACCCTAAAACTCAGCATTAAGAAACTGATATCCCGGATAGGGTTTGAGCAGGCCGGCTTCCACAGCGTCTTTGACGGTGCGCACAGGCTGGTTTGGAATATCATTCCGCGTGAGGGACAAAAGATCCACATTGTAGAGCCTTGCCAGTCTGTACATCATTTTCAGATAGGTATTGCGCCAGTGCATATTGTAGCCCTTAGGCCCCATCATAAAGACATAGCGGCTGAGATCGTCTTTGTAAGCCTGCGAAGGAGCCAGGGCTTTGAGCTGTTTGGAGACATCGGAGATTTTCTTGTTGGTATGGTCATAGGGCTTTGCTGCGTGCTTGCGTGCAATGCACACGTCTTTGGTGGGATTGCCTCGGTAGAATACCAGGCCATCTATTTTCCCGCTGTAGAACTTGATAGGTTCGATGAATGTGACTTTCATTTTTTTCCTCCTTATGCGTTATGCGTTATGCGTTATGGGTTATGCGTTATGGGTTATGCGTCTCACTAACCCCTCACCCCTAACCCCTAACACCTCACACCTCTACTATATACGTAGTACGTTTGAAGCACTTGTCAATGAAAAGTTGTCAATGGTGCGTCAATGACGTGATTGACGATCTATTGACACCATTGATTTCCATTTTAGCCGGAATTCTCCCCTTAGTAAGTCGAAATCACATTATCTTGTAATTTGAAGAGCCCTTTTCATATTATTTATTGGCTCTAATTCACTGATTATCAGGTACTTAGAAGATCAAAATCGAATAATATGGATAATTTGCAGGCCCCTGAGCCAGCCGCAGGGGGAAGGTGCAGGAGATAAGGCATAGGTAACCCTCTATATACCTTATTCCTATATCTATTAGTATATGTTTATTATATATATTTTTATGTTATATTATTATACAAGTAAAAGAGAGAAAGTAAAAGAAACATCTACTTCATTACTCCCTTTTTCCTGCATCTCTTTTTATCTGATTTGGCTGGCTGGGGCTTAGAGGCCTGCAAATTATTCATATTATTCGATTTCATATTCATAAAGCCCATATTATCATATACTTAGCTGCTCCGAATAATATGATTTGGGCTCTTCAAATTACAGAATAATGCGCAATCATAAAAAAGCAAAAGGCAAGGGAGAACCCTTGCCTTACGCTATGTAATTGCTTTACACTATGGTAAATATGCCGGCTTCAGTGATCTCATACTTGTGAGTTTGGCTTGTGCTCCCACAAAATATGGTTCTGGAGATTAAGCCACGCTCGCACACCTTTGGAGTTAATGCCGCCTCCACCTTTGGAGTTAATGCCGCTATATGAGTTCAGACCTGCTGATGAACTATGCGGTTATTTCTCTGTTCCGAATAGCCCTCGATTGTCGTGCGGCATTGACTTCAAACAGCG
>Ga0334884_1000362_pt1 | contig 85339 bp, 75 predicted proteins | sample GraSluR1_MG_7_FD_207215 | JGI IMG/M metagenome (GOLD analysis project Ga0334884, IMG submission 207215) | Sludge microbial communities from methane-producing bioreactor in Wageningen University, Netherlands - Granular Sludge_12_05 R1 | ecosystem: Engineered > Bioreactor > Anaerobic >... | reverse complement strand
AACAACTCCGTTAATTTATCTACCGGCAACTTCATCCGGCAGGAGACCGATGTTTTAATTCCCGGGCCTGGTCCGGGGCTTCATTTCACCCGTTTCTACAACTCCCTGGATGATTATGAAGGACCACAGGGAAAAGGCTGGACCAATAACTATAATGTGCATTTAACAGCAAACCAGGATGGCAGTATCAGTGCAGCCTATGCTGACGGACATGTATATACCTTTAATTATGACGGTTCGGATTATACTTCACCGGCCGGCTGTTATGAAATTCTAACCAGCGGTCCAGATGATGGATATACCCTGACCTTTAAGAATCACACCCAGTATGTTTTTGACAGTTATGGAAACCTGCTTAATATTATCGACCAGAATAACAACATCATCCTCCTTACCTACAGCAGTGACATGTTGGCAGCAGCCACTAACCAGACCACCGGCAAAAGCTTGTGTTTTTCCTATGATGCCAATAATGATCTAAGCAGCGTAACCGACCCTGCCGGGAGAACAGTATATTACAGCTATGATTCCAACGGAAACCTGACTACAGTCGAGAATCTGAACAGTGGCACTACCACTTATCAGTACGATTCCTACGGTTTGACCTCAATAACCAGCCCGGATGGCAGCACAACCTTGACTAATACCTATGATGGAAGCAACCGGGTAACTCAACAGGCGGATGGAGAAAACAACACCTGGCAGTATACGTATAATGATGTTCACACTTCCTTAACCGGCCCCCTGGGGGACATCACCGTTTGCGGCCGTGACGCAAACTACCAGGGTATAAGTTTACTTGACCCGTTAAATAATCTTACCAGCTTTACCTATGATGATAACAACAACTGCACCGGCATCACCGACCCCAATAATAACCAGGTAACATATCAGTATGATGCCAACGGTAATGTTATTTCCCTTACCAATGCTTTTGGCACCACCCAGTACCAGTATGATGAAAACGACAACCTGATCCTGATTACTGATCCGGGTGCCAGGACTACCCAGTTATCATATGATGTTAATAACAACTTAAGCAGCATCACCGACGCCCTGGGTGCCACTACTTCATATACCTATTATTCTGACGGCCAGCTTCAGACCCAAACCAACCCGGAGATTGGAAGCGGCATCGGTTCAATCAGCTATACCTACTCAGGTGGGTTGCCCTATACTATTAACGATGCTGTCGGCATGATTACCACCTGCTCCTATGATCAGGTCGGACGTTTACTCAGTATAACTAACAACGGGGGCAAGACTACCAGTTATAGTTATGATACTGCCGGCAACCTGCTGAGCATCACCGACTCCCTGGGTCATTCCTGGAGCTATCAGTATGATGCCAACTACCGGTTAATCAGTGCAACAGACGCCAACTATAACACCACCCAGTATGAGTATGACAATAACGGCAGCCTGATGCAGGTTACCGATGCCTTGAATAATACAACCACCTACACTTATGACAGCGAAAATCAGCTGGTTGGGATCACCGATCCCCGCGGCAGCACCACTTACTACACCTATGATCTTAACGGCCGGGTGGTTTCTGTTACCGATCCTTTAGTGAACACCTGGAACTACAGCTATGATGAAGTAGGAAACATCACCCAGATTGTAGACGCAATGGGGAATACCACGGCCAGCTGTACTTATGACCCGCAAAAATACCTGCTTACCTCAATCCAGGACGCCTTGGGGAATGATGTCTCCGGGCAGTATGACACCCTGGGCCGGTTAACCCAAACTACCGATCCTCTAAACCAGAGTACCCAGTATAATTATGACGATCTGGACCGGCATATACAAACCACAGATACAATGCAGGGTCAGGCAACCCAGGGATTTGATGCATTAGGGAACCGCGAAGTACTAATAGATACCAACAGCAACCAGAGGCAATATAGCTTCGACCTGGCCGGTCGTCTTACTGGCAGCACTTCGACTACCGGCAGCCACCAGTACGCATACAACCAAATCGGACTATTATCTGGCTTCACCAATGGGAGAAATCAGCAACGGACCTGGCAGTACGATGATGCGGGTCGACTGGTCTCACAAAACGACCCCGACGGGTTCATCTCCTGCACCTACGACGACAACGGCAACTTGCTTACCGTAACCGATAGCAGCGGCACCATAACCCGTCAACACGACGCCTTAAACCGCGTTACCAGCTATACCGACGCCAGAGGCAACACCATCGGCTATACTTACGACGAAGCCGGCAATCTCATCACTTTAACCTACCCCGGCGGAAAACAGGTTCAATATACGTATGACGCCGCCAACCGCCTCACCCAGGTAAGCGACTGGGCTAATCACGTAACCAGCTACAGTTACGATGCCAATGGCCGGCTGCTTGAAACCCATAGGCCCGATGGCTCGGTAGAAAGCAGAACCTACAATGAAGCCGGAAGCTTAATCCAGATCTTGGATAAAAACCAGGGTGGCACCATTATAACCCGATTTGATATTAATTATGATGCTGCGGGAAACATCACCGATGAATACTCGAATCTTTCCGATCCCACAAATACCGGGCAGAGCAGTGAGATCACCTGTACCAGTGACAACCGTCTGGCCACCTACAATGGACAGATAGTCAGCTATGATGCCGACGGCAACATAACTTACGGACCTTTGGACGGTCAAATGACTTCCTACAGCTTCGATTCCAGCAACCGCCTTACCGCAGCAGGAAACAGCAGCTATACCTACGATGCTGAAGGCAACCGCACCGGGGTTAACATAAATGGAGAACAATATGATTACATAATAAACCCCCATTCCTCCTTGAGCCAGGTGCTGGTCAGGACCGCAGCGGATAACAGCCAGACCTTCTATGTCTACGGCCTGGGGCTCATCGGGGAAGAAAAGCAGGGTAACTATAAGGTCTACCATTACGACCTCAGAGGCAGCACAGTTAAGCTGACCGATGCCGCAGGCAGTGTCACCGACAGCTTCCAATACGATGTGTACGGAAAACTAACTGATCATACCGGCAGCAGCAATACCGCATTCCTTTACAACGGCCAGTACGGAATCATGACCGATGGCAACGGACTCGTTTACATGCGGGCCAGGTACTATAATCCGGACGTGCATAGATTTGTTTCAACGGATATACTGGAAGGAAATATCAGCGACCCGCTGAGCTTGAACAGGTATACGTATTGCAGTAATAATCCGGTAAATAGTATAGACCCGACGGGGCATGAGCATATAGTTTCGTATTGTATTTTCGAATACTGGTATGTAGACTATAATGATAATTCCGATCCGTTTGGTTATCCATATAATTATGTTGATGCAATTGTAAGAAAACATACATTTACTAATTTGAATATAGTTGTATATGAAACATCAGAAACTAGTATGAACGACCAGCTTAATGATAACGGAAGAAAGTTTCATCTTGAAAGAAGAAAAGCTTATGAGGGAAAAACGCAAGCCTTTATTCCTAAAGGATACTACTACGAATATAGCACTATAGCAGATTTAGCATATTTAGATTTTCTACATAGAAATGATAGTATGTGGAAATGGAGTAATGTGCTAGTAAGCGGTGCTTCTGATGTGGTAGCTATTGCTAGAACATACAAAGCTGCAAAGGCATCATCAAAAATTCGGGAATTATTTTCTCCCGATATATCTGATGCGTATGGATTTGGTGTAGACGTCTATGTGTCTCAGAAAGATCCTGATATTTCATGGTTGCTGGACCTAATCCCTATTTATGGTACATATGATGCGGTTATTGATGCAACGAGTAATGACCCGATTAAAGGAGTATTCGTAGATAGATAGAGGTGTGTGATATGAATAAACAGACAATTAAGGAAATAATTAATTTCATACTAGTAATTCTCTTTACTTATCTATATTTAATTTATATAATCCCCATAATTGCTATTGATACAGGAGGCATTTTTATATCTACAGGAATATGGACTAATATTGTAGGGATTTGGGGAAATGTTGTTGGATTTAGAGTCGTAAAGTCATTTGGGGTATTCAACAGCAATAAGAAGGAAAATTACTTCTTGATAGTGCTAGGGATAATTTTAGTAGTAGTAGGCTTATTCCTAAAATACTTATCAAGAATATAGTGCAACTGTCATCAAGTGAAGCGCTTGCTTACCAGAAAAATGGAATCATATATACCATAATATATTAAAACTTGAAAAATCGAATTTGACCAAATCACGCTGGGTTAGGGTAAGGAAAAGTAGAATGTGATAACGAGGAAAAGCTTCAGTAGATATTACAGCATAGTATATTCAAAAGTAAATGACGTTAATAATATCTAAGGAACTTTTCCAACACTATGAGCAATTTTTAAGACATTGGGGAAGGAGAGTAAAAATGAATTTTAGAGATTACTCGAAAAAAGCAGTAGGGTTGGCACTGTGCGTGGTGTTTATCCTGCTTGCGGCTGTAATTCCGGTTAACGCCGGACATATACACTATGAATATGATGAATTGGGGAGACTTACATCTGTTACCTACGGCAACGGGGTGAATAACACCTATACCTATGACAGCGGGGGCAACATGCTTCAGTCCACCAGTAAAATTGTGCTGACAGTGTTATCCACCGATCCGGTTACTCAGCAAACTGAAGTACCCATAAATAAAGTCATTCATATTAATTTCAACCAGACTATTACTGCTGCAAATAACATTGATAACATCAGTCTCAAACAGGGAGACGATCCGGTTAACATCGCTACCAGCATTGCCGATAAGACATTATCTGTCCAGCCCAATGGTATTCTTGATATAAGTACAATATATACGGTATATATTCCCGCCGGGGCGGTGCAGAACCCGGATAATGAACCCAACCAGGAATTAACCTTCAGCTTTACCACCAGTGCTAACACCCTGACCGTAGTAACTGAAAGTGCTGCGAATGTTCACCAGATAGGAGTCATCTTAAATGGAACAATCAGCGGCCTGGCTAATGAAGAAAACTGCGATCAGATCAAGTTCCAGTATAAGGAACAGGAAGGCAGCGAATGGATTGACACCTCCATCCAAAGTGGGTCATTTGGCATAGGGTCGTTTAGTGATTACATTACAAGCTTGATACCAGGTACATCCTACCTTTATCGGGCTATGGCACATAACTCCCTGGGCTGGATTCCCGGAGAGGTTCAATCCCTTACCGCTGCTGAGATAAACCCTGACCTTCCTGCCCGGAGCTGGATCGACGCCCCTGCTGCCGGAGCTGCCATCTGCGGTGCACACTATAACGTTCATGGTTGGTACCTGGATGGTGCGGGAGTTACCAACCTAGAAATTAAGATAGACGGCACCACAGTAGGTCAAGCCGTTTACGGTGACCAGCGGCTGGACGTACAGGCAGCCTATCCGGATTATAATAACGCCAATGCCGGCTTTCATTATACTTTAGATACGACAGCACTGAGCAATGGTGAACATACATTAACCGTAGTGGAAACCAATACTCTCAATCAAACCAGTTCCAAAGAGGTAACGTTTAATGTTGAAAACCCCGGAGTTCTACCTGCCAGGGGCTGGATCGATGCACCTGCCTCGGGAGCGACCATAAGCGGTGCCAATTACAATGTACAGGGCTGGTACCTGGATGGTGTAGGAGTATCTAAAATTGATATTATGCTTGATGGCATTACAGTAGGTCAAGCCGTTTACGGTGACCAGCGCTTAGATGTGCAAGCAGCCTATCCGGATTATAACGATGCCAATTCCGGTTTCCATTATACCTTAGATACAACAGCTTTTAGTAATGGAGAACATACCTTAACCGTAGTGGAAACCAATACTCTCGACCAAACCAGTTCCAAAGCGGTAACATTTAATATTGAAAACCCTGGTGTCTTACCGGCCAGAAGCTGGATTGACGCCCCTGCATCAGGAGCAACCATAAGCGGTGTCAATTACAATGTACACGGTTGGTATCTGGACGGTGCAGGAGTCTCTATGATAGAAATCCAGGTAGACGGTACTACGGTAGGTCAAGCAGTCTATGGTGACCAGCGTCTCGACGTTCAGGCAGCATATCCGGATTATAATAACGCTAATTCCGGATTCCATTATACCTTGGATACAACAGCACTGAGCAACGGTGAACATACCCTGACTATTGTGGAGACTAATACTCTCGATCAGAGCAGTTCCAGGAATATAACGTTTAATGTAAGCAACTCTGATGCCCTGCCTGCGATAGGCTGGATAGACGTCCCTGCCTTGGGAGCAACTATCAGTGGCACCAACTATAATGTACACGGTTGGTACCTGGACGGTGCAGGAGTATCAAAGGTAGAAATAAGAATAGATGGAATTATACTCGGAGAGGCTGTGTATGGGGATTCCCGTCCTGATGTACAGACAGCGTACCCGGAATACAACAATGGGAACTCAGGATTCCATTACACTTTGGATACAACAGCATTGAGCAATGGGGAACATACCCTTATCGTAGTGGATACTAATATTCTCGACCAGACCAGTGCTAAACAGGTAAAATTTATTGTAAACAACTAATGTATAAAGTTAATAACTTATGCAACAGTCACCTGTTATCACAGGTGGCTGTTATTATAAAATAAAAAATGCATCTAGCAACAGCAACAGCAGTACGGTTGCAGAAAAGTTACTGCAACTGTGTCAGACACTGCATCCGCAACAAGGCATTGATACAATTTAATTTTTCTCGGTTGAAGAATACAAGGATGGGTGCAAATTCACAGGGTGGGTGCAACACGCCAAAAGTGCCGACTTCGAGGCTTTTTTGCCGTTTATAAGATGGCCGTTTTCGTTGACCTATCTCGGAATCAGTACCGATTCCCGGATTGAAATCAATCGGCAAACTTGGTCAAAGCAAAAAGTGTGGCTATGATAATCACCCTGAAAAAGCCGGGTATATTCATAGTCACACTTTGTTATTACGGGTACATTTCGTTGATTATTGAAGAGTATATTTCGTGAAGTTCAAACTTGTAGACCTTCCGGTTATATTCGTTTTTACACTGTATTCCATACCCTGCGTCCAATACTTCATTAAACAACTTTACATCATCCAATATTTCTTGGCCCGGGTCTGGTCCGTCATATAAGGGGTCAAGTTTATCAGACCACTCACTTGCTGTAGATAATCTTTTCTTACCGATTTTCTTTTCTAATTTATCCCATAGCTCTTTTTCTTCCGTTTCACCGTATGCTTCATCTAGATGCTTAATACTTGTGATAAAGTCTTTAAACTTGACTGCGGTCAATATCTTGCTTAGAATTGCCCTGGATTCTTCTGGCATCATCCAAACAGTCGGGATGGCCGTTTTTTCACCTGTCATTTTGATTATGGCATTAACAGCTTCTTCGGTTAGGCCTAATCTATCACAAATTCGCCTTATCTCGATATCACTCGATTTTACATCCGTTTTGCCAAGAAGATAATCTGTGGAACAATCGAAAAAATCACAATACGCCTTAATGTGCGGAGCGTGCAAAGTATCCGGAAGCGATCCCTTATCTGTGCTTTCAAAGCTAAGATGTCTCTGAATGGTTTTTTCAATGCTGCTTTCTTTCATATGAGACAGAATATGTTTTTCCTTTAGTTTATGCGCAAAGTCGGATGCGCTTTTTATTCCTTGCTCTTTCATTAAACCTATTAATCTGTTTTGAAAGAAAGTGTTATCTGCACTTATATTATTAATGTATGCCATATTGTCCTCCAAAAAGAATATATCATTCTTTTTTATAAAGCATATTCTGCAAATTAGAACTGTGTATTATGCATTTAAGTATTGTATGCTCTTTTATATTATGAAATAATAACACCATAAACAAAAGATGTAAAGAACCTTACATAAATTCAGGAGGAAAACGATGAGAGAAGAAAACATGAACATAGAATCGGACCCCAGAAATCAACATACGTCCTCAAATGAGAATTTTGAATATAGCACGTTTGTTGGGTGGGTAAAAAAACACAAAAAAGGCATCCTCATTGCCGAAGGTGCCATCGTTGCTATTGGAGCAGGTTGTGTGGTCTATAAGAATTGGGACTCGATAACTTCCATATTCAAAGCTGTTAAGCCTGGGCCTGTTGCGATCAACACCCCACCTGCATCTGTTATGGCTTCAATGCCCGTTGTGGATGTCATTCCAGAAATCTCAACAGAAGCGGTCAGTAAAATTATCAATAACGGCGAGCCGTTCGGAGTTTGCGGACACCCACGTAATCTTTCAAATGGCCGGAATGCTTCAGCGGGGAAGATTGCTCTGGCATTGGAACACGGCATTGAACTGAGAGAACACCAGACATGGGTCGAAAACTACTTAAAGAACTGCGCCTGATTCAGAGCGTTTATGAGGAGGCTACTGATATGAAATGTCCTGAATGCGGCGCAAAGCTGAATAATTATGAAACCTTCTGGGATTGCCCAGAATGCGGCCATTTCAAGCTGAAAGCAAAATATGCAAAACTTGAGGAACAGAACGAAAGGTTTCTCAAGAAGTTTTTAGGTGATGATGATATCCCAGAGGGATGCGCCGCCTGCGGTAATCCGGCATACCCTGACTGCCAGTCAAGCTGCCCTCTGTTCGATGATTGATAGATTCATAATTTTCCTTTCAAAGAAAAGCCTGCTGGTCGAAATGATCTGCAGGTGATTCTTTTATTATTGAGAATTCAGACCGTTACCCGTATGCCTGACTGAAACAGGAAGGTCAGCTTTCCAGACGGAGTTACCTCGATTCTGTCCAGGGTTTTCAGCATCATCGGATAGCTGAAATCAGGAATTTTCCCCACCTCATCAAGCAGGCCAAGCATCTCATTGGCTCGGTAACGCATGAGGGCGTCATCCGAAGTATCAGCGGTTCGCCGCAGCGTGGCCTGATAACGGGCTTTCTTGCTGACCATCAGATTCCATGCCTGGACAAATGCTTTCTCCGGTCTGTCAATCGGGATGCGTATATCAGAGCATAGCATCTGCCGCGGTTGAGCCCCTTTGCAATACCGCTTGCGATATTCCTCCAACTTTGGCGTAGGATTTTTGGTATAGGTTGCCTTGTGCGGCGGAGTATACGTCATCCCGGAAATCTCTACGCCGCTTTTATCGTGCCGGCTTACGCAGCGGAAACCTGGTATCAGCTCCCGACCCACGCCATGATAATAATATGAACCGAAGGGCTTCCCGCAGACGTTGCAGTACATGATTCCCCGGAAAGGACTTTCTCTGCACGGAGGTTTCGTTTCCTGCGTATGCCGCTTTCGTATTTCCTGGGCGACATTCCATATCTCTTTATCTATGATATCCGGGAGACAGTCCTCGACCAGGAACTGAGGAAGCTCTCCTCGATTGGGAACGCTTTTGTGTGAAATGGGGTCCTGAATGAAGGTTTTTTGAAACCGGCAATCGCCGCAGTATTTTTCATTGCTGAGTATGTTTTTAACCGTAGTGTTCGCCCATGTAGCACCGGCCCGCCTTGTCGGTATACTGTCAGAGAGCAGTCCGTCAGTTATCTCATTATAGTTGAAGCCATCTATGAATTCTTTGAAAATACGTCTTACGACGGCCGCCTCCTGCTCGTTGATCGCTACCTCACCGTTCAGTTTACAGTATCCGTATATATTGGCGATGGCGAGGCTTCCAACCAGACCTTTTTCAAACCGGCGCCGCTTGCCCCATTTGATATTGTCGGACATACTGACCGCTTCCGATTCCGCAAGAGCTGCCATGAGTGTCAGAAGCAGTTCTCCTTCAGGAGAACAGGAATGCAGATTCTCTTTTTCGAAGAAGACGTCAACACCAAGGCTGCGGAGTTCTCTGGTAAAAACAAGCGTGTCCACGGTGTTTCTTCCGAACCGTGACACGCTTTTTGTAATGATACCGTCGACCTTCCCGCCCCGGCAGTCCTCAATCAATCGAAGAAATTCCGTCCTGTTTTTCGTCCGTGTTCCCGAGATGCCTTCATCCGCATAGATACCGGCAAACACGCAGTTTTCATCCTGGGAAAGTAAATCCTCATAAAAACGCATCTGCGCCGCAAGGCTGTGTAGCTGCTCATCATTTTGACTGGATACCCGGCAGTATGCAGCCATCCGTTTCTTCGGATCGTCCGGCTTTACGATAGAACGGAAAATGGGAGTGATTTTTCTTTCTTTCATATTACGAGTCGGTGTTTTCGGCTTCTCCGGAGTTGATGCCTGTACTTTCTTTTTTGACATAGCTTCTCACACCCCTTTCTATCGTCCATGGGAGTTCGGAGCCGTCCCGCAGAATGAATTTTACGGTCAAATCATGGTAGATGATCATGTGGTTGACCGCAGCCTGCCATAAAAGCGGATCGAACTGTGTAAGCAGGGTTTTCTGCTTTTTCAGCAGTTTCAGAAAACCCTTGACCTGGCTCTTTTTCGCAGCGCACAAGGCGATTTTTGAGTTCATTTCCTGACGCTCCCTTTGGAGATCGTCCAGAACGGCGATGTATTTGTTGTACTGCTCGTTTACCTTATCAAGGTCACTGTCGCTTTTACTCCGCTTGAACAGAAATTCCCGTGTCCGTTCGGTTTCTTCCTCGATGCGCTTATCCAGTTCATCGCGGCGGCGGACATATTCGGAATCATCGGTGATGGCGGCAATGCAGAGACGGTAGTTTTCGGCAATATCGTCCTTTCGGGCAAGCAGGCTGTTGAAGGCGTCCATAAAGCATTTCTCGATTGATTCGGTCTTGACTGTCGGTGTGGTGCAGTATTTCCGCTTAGTAAACTTGTTGTTGCAGTGCCACTCATATGTGCGGTATGCCGTATTGCTGTGCCATACTTTCCGACCGTAGAAACCTCCGCAGTCTCCGCAGATAATTCTGCCGGAGAAAGGCGAAACGCATCGCATAAATCCGCCGGCGGCTTTCCGTCTGGCGAACTCCTCCTGCACCATCTCAAAAGTCTCTGCTGAAACGATGGGAGGATGATTGTTTTCAATATAGTATTGGGGATATTCGCCTTCGTTTAATTTAGTCCTCTTAGTAAGAAAATCTACGGTAAAGCGTTTTTGAAGTATTGCGTCCCCCTTATACTTCTCGTTATGCAGGATGCTGTTTACTACGCTTGCCTGCCATATTTTCTTTTTCATCGGCGTCGGTATGCCTTCCTCGGTGAGGCGGGCGGCTATATCGAAGGCAGTCTTTCCGGCAAGAAATTCGCTGTAAATATGTCGGATGATTTCCGCCTGCTCCTCAACAATTCGCAAATTGCTGTCTTCGCCCATCTCATATCCGAGAAAAGAACTGTAGGCAAACGTCACTTTTCCGTCCGCAAATGTTTTTCTGCGACCCCACGCAGTATTGGAGGCAATGTTTCGCGCCTCTTCCTGTGCCAAACTGGAAAGAATCGTTAGTAACAATTCTCCCTTGGAATCGAGAGTATAAATGTTCTCCTTCTCGAAGAAAATCTCCACGCCCTTGTCCTTCAGGGAACGGACTGTGGTAAGGCTATCAACTGTGTTGCGGGCAAATCGGCTGACCGATTTTGTAAGGATGAGGTCAATCCTGCCGTCAAGAGCATCCTGAACCATGCGGTTGAAACCGTCACGCTTTTTCATATTGGTGCCGGTGATTCCCTCGTCTGCGTAAACCTCGACGAATTCCCATTCGGGGTTGGATTTGATGTATTGGGTGTAGTAATCGACCTGTGCATCATAGCTGCTTATCTGCTCGTCCTTGTCAGTCGAAACACGAGCATAGGCAGCAACTTTTTTCCTTTTTATCATACCTGGCAATGATGCTGATAAACTGCTGGGCTTGGCCGGAATGACGGTTATTGTTTTTCCACTCACTGATTATTCCTCCTTGCTGCGGCTTGACGCGCTTTTTCCCGCATCTCCGGAGTCCAGCTTTCACTGCGCGATCTGTCCTGCCAGATGTATTCAGCTACGGATCCGTCTTTGAAAATCAACCGTAAAATATTGCCCGGCATCGCTTCAATGCGTTCAACCCTTGTCGTGAAACAGTAGTCGGTAAAGGATTCCTCCCCAAGAGCGTCGGCTATCAGGCTTTTAAGCGTTTGCTCCGGGATGGCTTTTGACGCGCAGTAGTCTTTGCCATTTGCATTGAATGTCGAACAGCACCATACGATGTTATACGGAGTTGTTTTGCGGCGGTAGTTTTTTCCACAAATTCCGCAGCGTATCTTCTTAGTGAAAACGCTTGCTGTACCGCGCTTCTGAGTGTACTTTTCAGCCCTGAACGCAATTTCTTTTTGAACTGCTTCAAAAGTCTTTTTCGACACGATTGGTTCATAATTATCAGAAACGTAGTATTGGGGAAGTTGTCCGGTATTCAGGGACTGCCGTTTCGATAGATGGTCTGAACTAACCTTTTTCTGCAGGAGAAGATCCCCCATATACTTTTCATTACGCAGAATATTACGGATGGTGTCAGGATGCCAGATTGAAATTTTCTCCGAAGCAATGCCGTTTTTATTTAGTGTGTTGGCGATTCCCTGCATTCCGCAGCCGGAAAGGAAGAGGTTAAAAATCTTTTTTACAATGATTGCTTCATCCGGGATTACTGTGATTACACCATTGACCAGACGGTAGCCGAGCATCGTGCAGGTATTGGGTTGTCCCTTCTCAAAACCCTTGCGAATCCTCCATTTACAGTTTTCACTGCACGAGAGGCTTTCTTCCTGTGCAACCGAAGCCATCAGCGTTAGCATGAGTTCGCCCTCTTCGCTGATTGAGTCCATATTCTGGTCTTCAAAGAAAACGTTGATTCCGCGTTCCCTTAGTTCCCGTGTGGTTTCCAGAAGAGTTACCGTGTTGCGGGCAAACCGTGAAATGGATTTCGTAACCACCATGTCAATATGTCCGCTCCGGCAGTCTGCAAGGAGCTGCTGAAACTGTTCGCGTCTGTCTTTTGTTCCGGTCTTCGCCTCATCGGCGTATACCCCTGCAAATTCCCATTCAGGGTTATTAATGATGTAATTGCGGTAAAAGTCTATCTGCGCCGCCAGGGAATGGAGCATGGTCTCCTTGTCACACGACACTCTGGCATATGCCGCCACACGCTTTTTAACGGTGATAAGCCTTGCCTCGGGAGTGATGTTTATGATTCGTTTTTGCATATAGAACCTCCTTTGGTAGTGGACATATTACCGTCAATGTTTGTTATTATCCAGTCATATTTGAATACTATCGCACACAAATACAGGAGAATATTTGGCCCTCAGAATTGTATCAATTACCCTGTAGTCGTCTTCAGATATTAGCCCTTCGGAAAGCATACATTTGAAAGGCGATAGGCTTGCATGATACAGCAGTTCTGTATCCATCTGCTCCTTTGTCATGCCGAATCACCGCTTTTGAAGCGCACCGATACATAGCAGCTGTGGGAACAATATTTCCGCAGGGAATTACCATAAGCCTTGAACGGCTCTCCGCAGGCTTCACATACATAACTGTGAACGGCTCCATTCTTAATATCTGCGTGGTGTTTTGCCCACCATGCCTTACGGCATCCATCCGTGCAAAAACGCCGCCTTTTATATTTCCCGGACTGAACTATCGTTTTTCCGCACTGAGGACAAACGCTTTCTGCGTCAGAATTGCTCCGCTTTCCCGCCAGGCCATTCCGCTGGCAGTAGCTTTTCACCGTATCCTTTGAAATGCCGAGTCTGTTCGCTACAGTCGTATAGCCAAATCCCTGCAGACGCAGGGCCCTGATCTGTTCTTTCTGGTTATCCGTCATAAGAAAACCACCTCCTGCCTTGTAGCCTTGGGAGGAGGTGGAAAAGGACGTTTTCAGTCCTTTTTATAAAATTCACATTCATAGCCGTCAGCCCGGAGCAAAAGTCCCGGAGTCCAGGGAGGCACCCGACCCATCAGTTCACAGACCGCTGCGAGGGACATAGTGTTGTCCGCTTCGATAATGATTTCGTCATGCACATGAGCAACGATGGAACAGCACCGGAGTGTCCGCATTGCGTACATCAGAATATCCCTGCTCATTGCCTGGACGATGTTCTCCACGAACTTGGGACCATAACTTTCGAGTCTTTCCCATTTTTTTGTGCCGCCTACGCCCTCATAGGTAACGGACTCGCCGCCGAAGGCATTCTCTCCGATTCTTGGCTTAACATAGGCAAGTTGTCTTCCAGAAGGCAGCGTAATGAAAAGAAACCCGCTCTGGTAATCGAACTTCACCCCGTGGCTATCGGAAAATGTTTTCTCTTTGACGCACTTCTTGACTGCCGAATCGACATCCCACCAGAACTTTACGATATTGGGATTGGACTGTCTCCAAGCGGTTACAAGCGGCTGAAGTTCCTCCTCGGCAAGTCCCATATCGAGCGCACCCATTGCTTTAAGAGCGCCCACAGAACCTCCGTAACCGAGTGCCAGTTCCGCTATTTTGCCTTTCTGCCGGAGGTGACCGTTGATGCCGTGCTTTTCCACAGGAACTCTGAACATCTGAGATGCCGAAGCACAGTAAATGTCACCTCCTTTTGCAAATACCTCATCGCGCCATTTTTCTCCGGCAAACCAGGCGATCACACGCGCCTCAATCGCAGAGAAGTCCGCCACAATGAACTTTCTTTCATTTTTTGGCACGAATGCTGTACGGATAAGCTGTGAAAGCGTATCCGGGATATCCTCATAAAGCATCTGCAGTGCTTCATAGTTCCCGATCCGCACAAGGGATCTTGCTTCCGCCAAATCCGGCATATGGTTCTGCGGAAGGTTCTGCAATTGAACAAGCCTCCCGGCGAACCGGCCTGTGCGGTTGGCACCGTAAAACTGAAACATTCCTCTCGCTCTGCTGTCCCCGCAGACGGCGTTTTCCATAGCCGTATATTTCTTTACCGAGGATTTTGCAAGCTGTTGCCTGAGAGTCAGCACTTCTCGCAGTTCGTCCGGCACTGTCTTTATAAGCGCCGCAACATCTTTTTTGCCAAGAGATTCCACTTCCAGACCGTTGCAGGCAAGCCATTGTTTCATCTGCTGCACGGAGTTGGGGTTGTCGAGGTCTGTCAGATTCCGCATTGCGGCCGAAAGAACTTCTCTTGATTTGCCGTCTATACGAACAGCCTGCCGTACAAAGTCCATATCCACACCGATACCACGGTCGTTTATTTCCTGGTCGAGATGATATTCGTCCCATACAAAATCAGGAACAGGGAATCGGGCAATCTTCTGTTGAATCTGCATCTCGGTTTCAACATCCCGTTTGTTATACGCTTTAAAATCCGCCCATTTGTCAGGGGCATTAAAAGGAAGATTGCGGGCGCGGCTGCCGTTGGCTTTGGTGGGAGCGCAAGGCATGGAGAAATATTTTATAAGGTCTTTACCTTCCTTCAGCTTTTGTTTTTCCAGACCGAGAACTGCGCCGACACCCTCAAGGGACAGCGGCAGTCCCATATACGCTGACCAGACCATTGAGCAACGCCAGGAGGACGGGTTTAGAAATCTGGAGCATTCCGTTGAGTCATTGAAATAATCAAGGCTTATGCCTCTGTCTGTAAGATATCTTGATAAACAGACGCGCTCAAACTGAGCATTGAACGCCCATTTCAGAACAGCATCATCAGTCAGAGCTTCAAGAACCTTCTCCGGTATATGTTCACCCTGTGCTAGATCGATGACGGAAATCTCTCCGCCATCAATGCTGTATCCGAAAAGCAGTATCTCAAAGTCCTCGCTCTCGGCGTAGCGGTATACTCCGCTTTTAGCAAGGTTGACCGAGGAGTAGGTTTCAATGTCTATGGATATCGTTTTCATCAATTCACCGCCTGTCATATAAGGGAACAGGCGGCAGAAGTCGCCCCCTGCCGCCCGTGTGTTGTGCTTCCGGATTATGCGAGGAAATCCTCGTCATCCAGAGTGGTGAAATCGTCAGCTGCGTTGGTTCTGCCGCCGAGAGGTTCACCGTCACGGATTTTCTGTATGTTGCCGAGTCCTGCGGCAACGCCCTTATTACCGTTCGAGTTAAAGGCGTAGAAGTTCAGGGAAACCCTGCCGTAGCAGCCGCTGTATACTTCGCTTTTATCGAGTATGGGTTTCACGGTGCGGTCTACGATCTGGGGTGCGGTCGTGCTGTTGGCGTTAATGAACCAGTGCCCCTTGTACGCTTCGTCATCTCGCTCCACGTCACCGTCTCTCAAGGGCAGCTTGATGGTGGCTTTGTTGGGTTTCTTGCCGCTGAACTTAGCGATGCCTTCCTCAATCGCAGCATCGATTGCGTTATTGATTGCGTTCACCGTTTCGGTATCACTCTTGGGAATTAGGACAGATACGCTGTACTTCTCAGCGCCGCCGTTGATTGAAACGGGCTCCCAGCCGTGAAAATAGGAGAGACGGGTATTTGTGCCGGTGATAATCTTGGTTTTAGAATTCGCGTTAGTCATGATAATTTACCTCCATAATTTCGTAAAAGTCGTTTTTAGCGTCTGAAACGTTCATAGCCGGTCTTTTGTCCGATTTCGGGACCAGAGTCGGCTTGCCCGGTGGTTTGTAGATGAGGTCACCGAGTATTTCCTCAAATTTTGTCTTACCCATGAGTTTCTGCATCTCCGTCATCGGGAGAAGACTCTGACGGTAGATATCGATATAACCGTGCTGCTTTGCTTTTTCTGCCACCTGCACTTCATCACGGTACTTGCGGACGGATCGCCCTTCGACTACCTTGAAGCCGTTCCACTCTTTACCGTGGCTGACAGCGGCGTCGGTCGCGTAAGATATAATTTCATTAGCCCATTTCGTGAGTCCGGGCAGGACGCTCAGAATCTCCTCGATCTCCGTATCAGTAAGAAGCGGTGGAAGTCTGAACTCCGACTGTGCCAGCCTGAGTTTTTCATCGGCTCTCGCACGGCACTTGACCGCCGCGCGGCAGAAGGTACACCATTCTCCGAGGATATACTCGCCTTCGCCATTATAGGCTTTTTTCGCTTTCGGTTTGAGTTCGTTTGACGCCCATTCCTTTAGTTCAGATGCCGAAATCGTCCATGTACTGACGTTTTCTCTTCTCGGCTGAAAGATGGTCATAGAGACCTCTTCAAAGTCATACAGGCTGTCATAAATCTCAAGAGCGCCAAGGGCATAAAGTTTCATCTGCGGATTGCTCTCCGCTTCCACCAGCACGCCCATGCCATACTTGAAATCGATGATATGAAGTCTGCGGTCTGAAATAATCAGACAGTCTCCCGTTCCGAAGCCGTCCGGAACATAGCAGGAAAAGTCCAGCCGCTGTTCGATTAGTACAAGCGGGTCTTTGCAGACCTGCCTTGCCGCCTCAAACTGCTCCATAACAAACTCTGCATAAGCATCGGTGCATTCCTCCATTTCATCGGAGTTATAGTCCGACACCGGCCTTTTCGACCGCATATGAAGTGATTTCTTCAGCTTGTGTTCGCACAGAGCATGTGCCGCCGTACCTTCTTCAGCAGCGTACGAGGACTTGTTCTCGAACTCCAGTTCCAGCCTTGCAGACGGCATACAGTTGAGCCATCTGTGTGAACTCGATGCGGAAAGAACTGCGTGATTACCCATTGCCCAGCACCTCCGCCTCTTTCAGCACAGCGCCGAAATGCTCCGGCTTGATCTCCGAGAGCTTGTCCGCTCCGTATTTTCGAATGAGTTCCCGCACCTCGGCTGTCAGTCCGTTTCTGCTTTTGTCCGCGAGAACGATTCTGACCTGCTCAAGTGAGATATCCGTCGGTCCAGGCATTTCCGGCTCGGCATGCTGTGTCTTCCCGGTATCCGGTTTTTCCTGATCCGCCGCATCGCACAAAGCCTGCAGGCTGTCGGCAAGTGATCGGATATCCTCTACCACATCAAGCAGTAACTTGATTTTGCTCATGGTTCTTTTCACCTCCTTCGTCTATCTCGCAGATGGCAAGTTCCTGTACGGAATCTCCGGGCACCAGGATGGTCACCCTCTGCTTGTTGCCGAGGAGAAAACGCAGAATTCGCTCTCTTACGGTTACATTGCGGCAGGTAACGATTCCGCCGTTCTGCGGCTGTCTGGAAACACTGATTTTCAGGCTGTGTTTCATAACCTTCACCTCTTTCCGAGAGCGTCTTTGTCGTTTGCCCTCTGTCTTATAGCCACGAGAGGATACGGAAAAGGACGTTTCCATAAAAAAATAAGCCCGCCGAAGAAAAATTCCTCGACGGGCGTAAATTGCAGAGCTTTATTCGCTGTATTTTATGAAAGCATCGGTAAAGCCGGCAGACTTTACCTTGCTGAGCAGGGCGTCGGCATTCGCTTTGACTGAAAACGCACCAAGTTGGACACGGTAGTATTTTTTATTGGTATCAGTCGAGACCTTTATGGAAGCGGATGTCTCGAGCAGCTTTCCGACCTCAGTTCGAAAGGTATCCATGCTCTTGCCGTGCTTTGGGAACCAGTGCATCACATCGCTGTGGTTGCTGGCAATGCCAATCTTGGCTCCTTCGCTATGGCAGATGATGTTCTTTTCGGTGAGTCCATACTGCTTGCAGAGGTAAGCACATAGCTCCACGGCTTCCTTGTATACGGCAGAAAAATACGAGGCGTCCGTCAGACCATCCTCGCATATTTCAAAGCCAATATGTGTATCATTGGCAGAGCCACCAGCATGCCACCCCCTATGATTCCAGGGCAAGGTTTGATAAGTGGCGATGTTGCCATCCACCAGTTTTCCTATGAAGCCATGGACACAGACCTGCCGACCGTCCGGCTTGTCCTGGTTCCAGTGGTTGTTGTACTGGTTCTTGCCGAGCAGGCCGTCATCGGGTCCGACATAGCGTTTGAGGTTTGGGTTGTTTGCCCCGGTGGAATGGACCATGATGCCCTTCGGTGTGACAGTTTTTCCTGCTTTGTAGCAAGCGTTGTTGGTGAGAATGAGCTTGTGCAGATTCATTTACTTGTCCTCCTTGTTCAGCTGTTCCAAGACCGTTTTTAGTTTTTCGGGAATAGGCAGACCGATTTTTGCCGTATTCTCAATAATGCTTATCCCTTCATTTGATAAATAGAAGAAAATGACAGCGGTTCGGACGGCGCTTCCGGTTTGAATAAGCTGCGAATCCACGATATGCGCCACTGCTACCAACGAGAAAATCAGCACCTTCTTAAAGATGCCTCTAAATCCAACCTCACTTGAAAGGCGCTTCTCTAAAATAGCCACCATGATCCCAGTTAGATAATCGATGACGACAAAGGCAACCAAAGCGTATAGGAAACCATCCCAGCCGCCCAGGAAGTACCCGATGTAGCCGCCAACAGCGGCTACGACAATCTGAAGCGTGTTAATAATGTCTTTCATTTTCTAAACCTCCTTGATAAAAATAAGAAGAGCCCGAAGGCTCTTTGAAGTGATAAATAGTAACTCAACGCAATACTGTTTACCCGTTTGATGATAATCCATTACGCACACGAAAGTAGCTATACCTCGATGTCATGGGATAACTATTGCTGTCATGTGTTGTCTGCATTATTCCAAAATATGTTGGTGTAAAAGTGTATGAAAGTGTTCCGTTCATGTCAATCCAAGTGACTCCATCCATGCTTGTCAGGAATCTAAACGTATTTGTTGATTCATAAACAAGTCTCAGATGAACCCAAGGAGCACGATTCCCGCCTTCCCAAGATACTTCATTATTTACAGCACGAGAATTAAATCCGGTCCATCTGGATAATTGTATGGGACCATCGGTAAGATATTGCCCGACCACTTGTATTCCAGAACCAACAGTAACACCGTCAGAGAAAATCAACCCAGCTCCTGGATAGTTCTGGCTTCTTGACCAAATACGAACTGCCGTTTCTATATAAAATGGTGGTGTCAATCCATTAATAGGTTTCAATAATCCCGCCAACTTCATAGAACCTTTTCCGGATGGCGCATAACAACTAATGCCATGGGTATCTCTCGCTTCATACCAGCTATTCGCATATCCGGAAACATCAACATGAATCAATGCGGAGTCAATAGTCCCGTCATCGAATTCATCATCATAACCTAAATTTATTCCGGCTGGGACCCAAATTCGGTCTTTGGCAATACTGCTACTGCCACTGCCGCCGGTCACAAACTCAAGGCCGGTGCCGTCTGCTTTGACAGCTACCACTTTAGTTCCTTGCCCCAAGTAGCTGTCAGGAGTATCCGTCAGCTCTAAAAAGTCATGAGTGTGATCAAGCTCCGAGTAAACGCTGGTATGCAGGTGGTTTGTGTTCGCCTTGGCTGCAAGCATGGCATTTACTTCCGAGGTGGAATAGCCGCCGCTGCTTGATGGAGCCACGGACAAAACATCTGATCCACTGTACTGGGACATCCGCTCGACCTTCTGGTTCAGCTTAATCTCATGCTCCAGCATCAGGTTGTGCAATTCAAGTGTATAGGACAGGGCACCGGTGTCGTCGTCTTCACTGACCGTGATTCCACGGACTCTCAGCACACCGTCAAAGCCGATGTCATCAGAGCCTTCTGGCGCGATTTTCCAACCGATCCAGTCGCCGATCAAATAGGTTTCAAAGGGTTTCATATGGTTGCCCTGATCATCGTAAAACTTCGTAACGGTTCCCTGGATACCCCAAGTCGGGTAGGCGACTCTACTTAAATACGCCTGTCCGTATTCGCTAAGGCCATCTTGAATGTTGCTTGCTGACAAGTAGCCTTCACGCCTGCCATAAACAGCTTGGCTTGCGGAATGCGAAGCGATCGCTAAAAGTTTATCTCCGCCTTCGACGAGCACTTCATTGACTAAGCCTGTTGCATCACTTTGGTTATGATGGCTGATGACCGCTTGCCCCGGCCTGTAAATAACCGTTTCATGCAGGTCTAAGCCTCTGGTTTTGTAAATTTTGAGCACAAGCTCGGGTGTCATTTCGATGTTGAAGTAACCAAGTCCCTCGGTAAACTTCGTCGCGACCTCCAATAACGGTGTTCCAACATGAAAGGACAGATTAATATTCTCAGTGAATGTATTCCCAAGGCTGTCTTTATCGTCCTGCCAGTCCACGGTTACCCCTACGAGACCGCCTCTTGCCTGCGCTTCCAGTATCAGTGTCCGTAATACTTTGCTTGCAGTCCCGGTAAACTGCCGGTCTAAAACAGGCGTCCCCATTTCCTCCGGGTAAACCACAGCCCAGCCAAGCATGGAAAGGACGCCGCGTCCGCTGACTTCGATTATCTGCTGTTCGCTGGAATCCACATAGTTTGGCTTTCTTGCTTCAATGATCCATTTGAAGAGTGGATTCCCATCGAGCTTTACCAGCACCAGATTGTCATCAGCAATATAATCCCTGTTTCCACCGATATCATCGTAACGGCTTATCCTGAAGCTTCCGCTGCCAGGGTTGTTCTGGGCCATTTGGAATGCCTTGTTCCAAGCGCCGTCAAGCAGTTTCACGAGCACATTCGGATTTGCTCTATCGCAGATGAAAAGCTCAATGCCCACATCGTCTGCAGGCAAACCGGCATATACTTCAAAGCCAATGGAATTACTGTCCTGAATCTCCGGCGCTGTCAGCTGCACCTTTATTGGCCCGGTTGTAGCAGAAAGGGGAAGCTGGAAGGTGATCTCTGTCCATGACCATTCAAGTACGTTGCACAGCATATCATTGATGTAGACAAAGCCGCCGTAACTTCTTAGATATCTGTCGGTATTACCGAGGTCTACCGCTGTGTGTGTATAACCAAAACCGCTGCCTTGTAGGGTCAACACAGAGCCTGATTGACCCCTGGTTACGGAAATCGAGCTGTTCCATGGGAATGGAGGATCGTCGGTCACATTAAGCTCCGTGTAAATCGTCCTTGTTGCTCTCAGCTTGCCGAACGCCCGGTTCTCCGGGACGTACAGTGTTCGCCTTTCCCGTGACTTTCCAAAGCCAATATTCTCTTGAACAGATAAAGCGCGTTTGTCTCTTTGTTTGCCAAACTGCCTGTTTTCAAGAAGCGTGAAAAATCGCGGTAAAGGAAAGGGGCCGCCCATTAGATTGAAGGTGTTTGGCGTACTCCAACCCGTGTCAATGCCAAGGGCTTCATTGATTGCTCTTGCTCTCCAATACAGGAATCCATCGTATACATCGTACGGTTCAAAGGTCGTCAGCTCGCCACAGGGCAGCGCTGACACCGTATTGGATCGATAGTTCATCCCGCTGAACATGGTGGTTCTGTCAATTTCAATCGTAAGGTCAGCTGACGCAGCCAAAACAAGCTGCATTTCCATAGCAATCAGAGACGGTGTTGCCTCAATATCCGAGGTGGCAAGCTCCTGCTTAATCCACAGGTACTTGCCAGTCATATCATCGTTTTCTGCGATCACCGGGCATTGAGCGCCGTTTGTTGCAACCGTATAAGAAGAAGGAGGTGTCGCATCAGTTGTCAGAGCACAGCTTATGACTATACTTGTTCCAGCAGGCATATCGCCAAATGTCCACTGCAGGACTTCGTCCCCATAGGCAGTCCCGCTTAAAGTAATCGGCCCGACCACGCGGTTTCCGCTGCTGTAATAGTCAAGTCCATAGGGAACGCCCTCCAGCAGCTCCACTTCGGAAACCGACGTATCGGTGCCGCTCTGGTTTGAACTGATATTCAGCCGATAGTAAAGATACGAGGCGGGGCATGATACTGTAAACTCCTTGCGTTCCTTCGTGCTCCAGGAGGTCTGGCCGGTCTGCGTATCCAGTACGGTCCAGTTTGTACCGTCGTTATTGCCTTCAAAGGTCCAATCTTTCGGGCTGTCAATCAAATATGAGTCGTTTCTTGCCCTGATGGAATACCCGGCGACATTCTTTGCTTCCGCCAAGTTCACAGTAAGAATACCGGATGTCGAAGCCACGCCCCAACGGGTATCACTGTTGTTATCGAAGGCTCGCCATCCCTCGTAGCCTGTTCCAAGGTTGCCGCTGTCATTCACTGTGACGCCGTCTGTTGTTGTTGCGGTCATAAGCGGAACGCAGTCCGTTCCCGGAGTATAGCCTTTTGGAGTCGAGTTGGGGTCTTTGTCCAATTGTAGCCCCAAAAAGGTCAGCACATTATCTACATAGTCTTCACGGGTAACGACTTGGGTGAACGCCCCGGTTTCATCGAAGTCTTCTTTGACAAGCTCCTCATAAGTGCGTACCCATTTTGCCGTTAGTGCCAGACTGCTGGTTACTGCTTCGTTTTGAGGCGTGATTAGCCTTATTCTGTCCGGCATATTATCGCCTCCTCATTACGACCAGCTTCCGATTGTTACCTCAAGCCTTGGCGCTCTTGGCCCGAGCAGTTGTGTCGGCGGTGGTATTGTATTCTTGATAATAATGCTGCTGCTTGTCCCCTGTGGGGCAAGGGAGGTGATTGTTGCACCGGTCACCCAGGTAGTGCCTTCATCCATGCTGAAGGTGAAATCGGTATCAATTAGAGACAGCGTCAGGTTGTTGGCGATCTTTGTCGTGCTGCTGTTAAAAAGCTTCATTCTGTGCGTTACCGTTGTGCCTTCCGGTCGGTCGCCGAAATCAAGATCTCTAATAAACTCCGGGTCTCCGGATTCATCATCGTCTAAAAACAGAATGTCATCTGGTATTTGTCCATCGGCTTTTACACCATAAATATGCAGTGCATAGATATTTACTGAAGAATAATCAGCGCCTGCATTAGGCGCACTGTAATGAACGCGCAGTACTTTTATTGCTTCCGAGAATGTGCATGGTTGAATACTGTCCCTCCACACATCGTCATCCATCATATACGTTGGTATTGCGCCGTTCGGCAATGTCGCATTTATCCATGTGCCGTCAAGTCCGTTTGTACTGTCTGCGCTTCCAGCAACTGTCACTGACACCGGAGTGCTGTCTGTGCAATAAACATAGTGAATCATGCCAAGTCCAGCGACCACATACTTCTCAGGCAAAAACACCCAGAGAGTTCTGCTGCCATTCCCGGCCCACACGTTTGTTGAAAGCACTGCCGATGTATTGCCTATCCCATTTAGCTTAGCCATCTGCTCTGTGGTTATCGGTGCCGTAATATCAGTTGGACTATTCCCATAGTAGACAGAACCTCCGCCTACGTCATATTCAAACTTTCGTCCGGGTAAGGTTGGATAGGGCATTTGCTACACCTCCTAATAAAAGGCAGGGTAATACTCAAGTGTAACCCTGCCGCCAAGCGTGTCTGTTTCAAGCTCCATGCTGTTATTTCCCGCATTGAGGATCATCCAGTAGGCATCGCCGCCATGCTTGACAATTGAAATCATATTTTCATCACCCTGCAGACACGTGTAATATTTTGTATCTAAAACCACGGCTTCACCGCTTGCAATTGTGCCGAGGTACTGAAGCCAGACCCCGTTGCTCTGATTTCTAAGGACCGGATTGCTCAGTGGGCCTTCCAAGGTGATAATCATTGCTGTTGCCGGAGCGGAGTCAGCACTGGAATGCGTCCAGGCAAAGGGAGAGGAAGTAACCATCCTGGTATCCGTGGTCTTTTCTATCGCGTAGAAGAAAGGATCAGCCAATTCAAGCTCCAGAGCAAACTTGGCATAGCCGGGGTTCTTCCTGACGAAATTTATCTCTGAGCAAAGCTCGGCTTGTGCCTGCCTGGTTTCTCCGCTCCTCATCGTGCGATTGAGTACATGAAGGCCCGGATTCCCGATGGCTTTCAGGAACGCATCAATATTATCATCCAGCTCAGCCCGGTCTGCTCCTTTAATCCACATGGAGAGGACAAGCTTTCTTCTGTCGAAGCGTTTCTTTATCCAGCGTTTACCGTGCTGGAACGGAACCTGTAGGTCACTGCCCCTGAATTTAGGAATGCCGATACCCTCGATGACGGCTTCCACATCCCATTTTCCTCTTGAGCTTAGAGCACAGCCGTTAAATGACCAATTTTCAGTCAAGATGTATACACCTCCTTAAGCCAAGCCATATGAATGCTTCAGCAGGGTGGTTCGTATGCTGTCTGAAGCGGCTTCCGGCTTTGGATTATTAATTACTATTTCATATTTGTTTTCCACGTTCCCGGCCTGTCCTTCAGATGGAGCTGCATTTGAGGCTGAGGCAAATCGGTTGACCGCATCAACGTCTATATTCAGCCCGTCAAACTCTGTCGGGATCGCTTTTTTCATATCCTCTTCAACAAGCTTCATAGCATCGGCAAAGCCAACGCCGATGCCAGCACCCATATTTTCGCCAATCCCGGCAAACACAGTCGAAGGAGAATGGATACCAAGCAGGTTTTTAGCCCCGTCCACAATGCCGGAAAAGAAGCCGCTGATTTTATCTCCAAGCCAGCTGCCCATGGATTTAATGCCATCCCAAAGACCAGAAACGATGTTTTTACCGATTTCAAATACCGAACCGACCGCTTCACCCAAGCCTGTTACGATAGCAGTGATAATTTCCGGTAGCTTTGCTACAAGCTGAGGTATTGCCTTGATTAAACCAAGTGCAAGCTGAACGGTAAGCTCGATACCCATCTGGATAATGGCAGGCAAATTATCGGTGATGAAATTGATAATCGTCAAGATGATCTGCGGCAGTGCTTCCATCAGCTGGGGCAGGGCATTTAAGAGACCCTCGGCCAGACCCTGAATGATTGAAAAGGCTGCAGCGAGAATCATGTCTAGGTTGTCTATCAGACCGGTGACAATCGTGATGACAGCGCCAACTGCAGCGGGAATTAGCTCCGGCAAGGCTGTGCCGATGCCCTCCACAAGCGCAGTTATAAGCTGCACCGCCGCCTCAATCAGCAGAGGAAGATTGTCAATGAGCGCCCCGACAATGGTCATAACCGCATCAACTGCAGCAGGGATCAGCTCCGGCAACAGGCCCAATAAAGTCTCCAGCACCTGGGTGAACAGCTCTGTGACGGTGCTCAGCAGGGTTGGCAGCAGCTCACCGATTGCAGAAAGAATCGCATCCATTGCCATAGGAAGCGCAGAAACAATGTTTTCGATAACCGGTACGATGTTTTTCACTACCGCTTGAAAAGCATCCACCAGATTTTGTGTCAGGTTCGTCATGTCGGCGTCGGCATTGCCAAGCCCCGCAGTAAAGGAGCCGAGTGCGGCCTGCAAAAGTCCGATGGAGCCGGATATGGTCTGAGTGGACTCGCGGGCAAAGTTGCCAGCGTACTGCTCTGTGTTCTCAAAGAACATCTGCATCGCAACCTCGGCTTTTTCAGCGTTAGTCGCCGAGGCCCACGTGAAGTCCAGACCCTTGGCAAGAGCATAGGCTTGGATGTTGGTGGCGTTCATGGAGACACCGAGGTTGTCCATCATGGTGAAGTTGCCCTTCGCGGCACCTGCCACGGATTCCATGGCCATTGACATGTCGATGCCCATGACCGAGGCCATATCCGCAGCACGCTGCATGGCTTTTTCTGTCAGATCGAGTGACTTCTGTTGTTCAATGCCGGAGCCTTGAAAGAGTGCGCCCATCTTATTGGCGGTTGCCAGGTAATCACTTTGAGATAAACCCAGGTTTTTATACGCTTCCTCGCCGGTTTTCTGAATAAAAGCTGCATATTTACCGAACACCGCCTCGGAGCCGCCGAGGTTCTGTTCTAGCTCACCGAACTGCTGCACAACCTCCTTGCCCAGTTTAAATGCGGCTGCTCCAGCAGCGATCGCCACGGTACCCATGGCTGCACCGACACCCTTTAAGATGCCGCCCAGCTTATCAAATTTACCGCCGGAATTTTCAGCCTCATTCCCGGATTTCTTCAGCTCATCGCCGAGCTTATCCGCTTCCTCGGCGGACTGTGCCAGCTCACGCTCCATGCCGTTTAGCTCGGCTTTGGCGTTATTAAGCTGAACCGCCCAGTTCTGGGTTCGGCGGTCATTTTCACCAAAGGAATCCGAAGCGTTCTTCAGCGCCTTTTGCAAGGTTTCAATTTTGTCCTTCTGCGCATCGATCTGCTTGGTGAGCACCTCGTTTTTGGCGGTGAGGGACTGGACACTGCTTTCGTTTTTGCCAAATTCAGACTCGACAAGCTTCATCTCTGAGCCGAGCACCTTAAACGACTGATTGATATCTGAAAGGGCTCGTTTAAATTCTTTCTCGCCCTCGACGCCGATTTTCAGTCCGAAGTTATCCGCCATATTCTCACCACTTCCTTAGATCCCATTTGGTATGATTTCGTCGATGTAATACTCCCGTTTTGCTTTTGAAAGACCGTTGAACTGCTTGTAAACCTCCCACTGGTCCAGTAGATGGCCTATCGGCATCAGCCAGACCTCCTGCTCAGAGCGGTGCAGGAGGGACACGCCATAAAAAATCAGCCGGGCAAACAACTCCTCGTCGCTTACCCGACCTGCGCGTTTTTTGAGGCTTTCTCCTCGCTTTCAACCTCGCGCTTCGTTCCTTTGTACATAGCCTCCATGATGGCGTTTTTGTAATCCGCCAGTTCGAAGGGAGAGGTCAACAGCTCGACCGCCTCCTCAGTAAGAAGGGTTTTCTTTTTAGAAGGGCTCTGCAGGTTGTGCACTAGCACCGATTGATTGGCAAGCAGGGTGATAAGCCATACCACCTCATCCAGAGCCATTTCAAAGTTCTCGGTTTTCATGAGCTTTTCGCCCAAATTAGAAAGACCGCCATATCTCTTGGCGATCTCCTTAGTAGCCTTGGTGGTCAGAAGCATTTCATATTCCTGACCGCCGATCGTAATAACTGCGCTTCGTTCTTTATCCATTTGCTAAACCTCCAGTAATCTTAAACAGCGAATACCGGTTCATAGACCTGCGTGTACCAACCGGTAATAACGGAAGCCGGAACGCTCACATCATCCTCATTGACCTCCGATTTCCAGGGATGCTTGCCGTTGTCATCGAGCTTGTTCCTGCGCAGAACAGTACCCTCGATGGTCGGAGTGGAAAAGGTAATAGAATCACCCTTTGTAGAGAGATTGGTTGCCGGGATGCCGAAAACCACACGGTACAGCCAGAAATAGCGGTAGTTGCCATTTGCTTTCTTTGCGCGAAAGCCAACCGCGACAGGACTGCCGCCATCCTCGCTGCCGGAAATGACGACATTGTTGTCATCGAGCGTTGCTCCAGTCAGATCTTCGGCTGCCGTTACGCCGATATCGTCAATTCCAAGGGAAAGGGTGCCGTTTTTAAATTCCTTTACGATTTCCGCAGCACTGTCATCCGCATATAGGGTTGCTTCAGCGAGCTCAACAGACAGGTCCGCTTTCATCGCCTTTGCAAGCGGAATAGGCGTACCGTAGGTTTCATTGCCGCTGGTATCCTCGGTGATTTTGGCATAATAGAGTTTATCCAGACCGATTGTTGCCATAAGTTATTCCTCCAATTCATAGTTTTTCGCCACATCAATGGCGTAATGGTGGTAGCCGGTATCATCCTCGTGCCCAAGATACCGGCAGTCGGTTATTGTAAAATCCGTTTCCAGAAGGCTGCGGATTATTTGGTTTTTCAGAGACATACAGTTTCCCTTGTCAAATAGGGATAAGCGCGCTTCCTGTGTTTCATGCCGGGGTTTGTCGTCTGTGAACAAATCGAAGGTGTCCGCCATCGGAGTGATGACAATGTATCTTTCCGGTGCAGGTTCGGAAAAAACGCCCGTCTCTACCGGGATAATTGGAGCAAGTATGTTGTTCAGTTCCTGAAGCAGGTTCATATCTTTTCAACCTCCTTCTCAAACTCGGATACCATCCTATCAATGCAGGCTTTTTTGCTTGCCGATTTCGCAGGTTTCATAAAAGGCTTGGGCGGCTGCCCATGCTTTCCGTATTCCAAAACACCTGCAATCATGGCGTTGCTTTTTCCGTCGGAACGCGGCTCGGAAAAGCCGACTTTGACATTGAAGTTTCCGTCCCTGTCCTGTCTGGCGGAAGAAATACCAAGCGCTGATGCAAGTTCGCCTGTGGAGCGGCTGTCTTCTTTTGTCCCTCCGCCGATTGCACTTTGGAGGTTGCTTTTCACTTTCGCCTCCACAACTTCGCCGCCCGCTTCGAGAATCCGTGGAATTATTTCATCCGTCTTTTCGCCGAGCCGGGATAGCTTTAACAGGAAATCTTCCGGCATCTTGATTGTTGCTTTAGCCACCGGAAACCACCTCCTTGGCAAGAACCTCGATATACATACCGCGTCCTTTAACATCCTCAATCGAAGTGATTTCAAACCGTCTGTCACCACAAACAAGCAGCATTGCTGTCGTTATCTCAATATCGGGGATACGTCGGAAGCGGAAAAGGTCGGTAGCTTCCGAGAACGCAGCCCTGTTTGCCCATTTCTCATTGCCATGCCGACCTTCCCGATAAGCTTTAACGGAAGCAATAATATTGTCCGCTTCTGTACGGAATCCCTCCGCATCCTTTGTATTCACTTTCTCGATGATGTCAACAAAAGTGTTCATCTTTCCATAGCTCATCTTCACACCCTCCAGTCACGGTCAAGCCGCAATAGCAGGTTGACAGTATTCCACACCTGCTGACCTGCCTGCACATTGTCGGCAAAAAAACCGCCGGTGCTGCCGTCCCTTGACTCATAAAAGTGGGACGACAGCATTATGACGGCTTGTTCCGTGGTTGCCGGCATCGGGTTGTCGGTGTAGAAATCCTCTGTCAGATGTTGGTAGCTTTCCGCATATTTCACAGCAGCGGCAACATACATCTGCAGAAGCTCATCATCTGCCGAGTGTTCGAGAATGAGGTTTGCTTTGACTTTTTCAAGCAATGTCACACCGCCACCATCCTTTCGCCAACATTATGCGTCGGCAGTCATAAGTCCGGCAGCTTTCAGCTTAGTCAGCAGCGCGTTGAAATCAACAAGCAGTCCCGCCAAATCTTCAGCCGTACTGGCGCTTTGGTTTTCAGCCGGTGTGAAAAGGGAAGGGAGTCCCGTTACCAAGGCTCCCTCCTTGATTTCCAATGTGCCGCCTATGACGGTTTTCTCGCCGCCCTGTTCGGTATAGTTCTTTGCGTTATAACTCATATAGCACCTCCATTACGCTTTCTGTTGAAGAACCTTGATGGCTTCAGGCAGAATCAGTTTTCCGTCGACACGCTGGGTTGCGACAAAACCAACCTGGCCGGTTGCGGCATAGAGTTCATTGAGTCTCTTAAATACACGTCCCTGACGGTCAGCTACCCAGTAGTAGCTGAAGTCACCGAAAACGATGGACTTGGCGCTTGCGGCAATTGCGGGAACGTATGCCGAGGTATACAGCGGGCGGTTCATGATTGTGTCGGGAGTTCCCGCCTGCAAGGAAGGCTGCCAGAGGTATTGTCCTTGGCCGTCTTTCAATTTTCGGATCGCTTTGACAGTAGCGTCGTTCATGATAAATACCGCCTTGTTGCGGTAAGGAGCCTTCAGTGAATAAAACAGATCAAGTACCTCGTCGATACTGATGGCTGTGGCGCTTGATGTGGTTACACCGAGCTGTGCGCCTCCGCTTGCAGCAAGGATGCCGGTAGGTTTGCCGGACCCGTCGCCGGTGAAAAACGCGTCTTCTTCCTTGCTTCCGATGCGTCTTGCAAATTCTCTTGAAATGTAGGATTCAACATTGAATACACTGTCATTCAAAAGTTCCTCGGATACCTTGATCATGGTTCCAAGTTTGTAGGCTCCGATGGAAACCTGCCCAAAACTGTCATCGCTTTCGGGAATAGCACCTTCCTCATCAATCCAGGAAGCGGTGCCTTTTGATGCCACAACCGGGATTTTTCTATCGCCGGAAGAAGTGGTGATGACATTCGCCAGTTTTCTGAAAATGTTCTCCTCATCAAGGGCCTCAACCAGAGTCCTTTCGAATTCATCAGGGACAAGGTAACCGCCCTCGGTATCGGTACCGATCTGCAGGGCATTTTTAATGACCGGGTCGAGACCCTCTCCGGCACGGGTACGCATGGCATTCCAGAAAGCCTTCCTGTACTCGTCGGACGCCCTTCCTTTTTTTGTTTCCATGCCCGGTACAGAAGGTTTTCCGGTTAGCGGCATGTTAAGAGGTTTGGAAAGCTCACGGTCAAGCGCTTCCTGCTTTTCAAGCCTGTCGATTTCATTGCCGAGCGCTACAACATCTGCCTCCATTTTGTCATAGACTGCCGTGTCCTCTGCAGAAACCAGGCCGTCCGATCCACGTTTGGCATCCAGAAACGCCTTTGCTGTTTCCCATGCCTTTGCGCGTTTTTCACGCAGTTCAAGAATTTTACTCATATCATTGTCCTCCTAAAATTTAGTGTTGAATCAAAGAGAGCCGCTTCTCCAGCGACTCAATCGGTGTGCCTGTTTTCTGTTTTGGGAGTTTGGGTTTGACTTTGTCCAGCAGCGAGTTTGTCACCGCCCTGCGGCTGAAAGCATAGGTGGCGTCATCTGTCTGTTGTCGTTTTTTGTCATCTTCCAAGATCCTGTCGGCAAATCCGAGTTCAATGGCTTTTTTGGCATTCAGCCAGGTTTCTGCATCCATCAGATGGGAAAGCTTCGCCCTTGTCTGGCCTGTTTTTATTTCATAGGCGTTGATGATGCTTTCCTTGACTTCCGAGAGCATGGCAATGGCTTTTTGCATTTCATCGCTGTCTCCGATGGCTACCGTCAAAGGATTATGCACCATCATGAGTGCTGTCGGAGCCATCAGTACGGTTGTTCCCGCCATGGCGATCACTGATGCGGCGGAAGCGGCAATACCGTCGATTTTTACGGTAACTTTGCCTTTGTAATCCATTAGCATGGCGTATATCTGGCTTGCCGCAATGCAGTCACCGCCGGGTGAATTGAGCCAAATAACAATGTCACCCTCTCCGGCAGCAAGTTCTGCTTTAAATGCCTTTGGGGTAACATCGTCATCGAACCATGAGTCTTCGGCTATCACGCCGTCAAGGTAAAGTGTTCGGGCGCCGGAATCTTCGTCCCGCACCCAGTTCCAGAATTTCTTCATTCGGGTTCCTCCGTTTCTTTGATATCTGCGAATGCCCCGGCATCCTGCAGCTTTGTCATTGCACCGTTGATGAGGTACAGGTCTCCGCCAAGTTCCGCCGGGATTCTATCCAGGTTCTCAAGCTCCCGTATGTCGTTGGCGCTCATCCAGCCGTTTTGGCGGGCGGTAGCGTAACCATTCATACGGCTTACATAATCACCCCGAAGTAGTCCATCAACATTGAATTTGATAAACACATTCGGTTTCTCGCTGGATGAAAGCAGCGCCCGGCACATTGTCTGCTCCCAGCGCACCACCCAGGGATCGAGGGTGTATTTCACAAACTCCAGTGATTGCTGTTCGATATTGCTGAAGGATGATTTCTCCAGGTCGGCAAGCATATGGGGCGGTACTCTGAAAATGCGGGCAATCTCATTGATCTGGAACTTTCGTGTTTCCAAAAACTGCGCCTGCTCCGGAGAAATGCCGATAGCCTGGTATTTCATGCCTTCTTCAAGGACAGCCACCCGGTGCGCATTGTTGCTGCCCTGATACGCCGAGTTCCAGGATTCTTTTACCTTCTGCGGGTCTTTGATGGTACCGGGGTGTTCCAATACGCCGCCGGGAGCCGCGCCGTTGGCGAAGAACTTCGCTCCATATTCCTCGGTGGCAATCGCAAGTCCCACAGCATTCTTCGCCATTGCTATTGGCGAGTAACCGACTAGGCCGTCAAAGCCAAGACCGGGAATATGCAGAACATCAGACGGGGAAAGGTAGACCTGTCCGTGTTTGCCCTGTGCGGGAGCATCCTCTGAATTTTGCTGGTACAAATAAAAAAGCCGGCCGTTTTTATCACGGTCGACTGTCATTTTGTTGGGCATCAGCGGGTAGAGTGCTATTACCTCCCCTCGGGCGTTTCGGATAATCTGCGCGTAAGCGTTGCCCCATAACAAGAGATGGCTCATCAGTGTTTCCCTAAACGCAAAGGAAGTCATCTCGGGGTTGGGTTCGTCATGAAGCAGTTTATATAGCGGATGCTTGAGGTTTTTCTCCTTGCCTCCGCTGTCATTGTATTTGTACACATGAAGCGGAAGTCCCGCCACGGTTTCGGACAGTATCCTCACGCATGAATACACCGCTGTCATCTGCATTGCTGTCGTTTCGTTTACCGGCTTTCCGGAACTGGCAGTCCCGAAAAAGAATGTGTACCAGCTGCTGTTGAGCGTATTTTGCGGCTTGTCACGGGCCTTGAATATTCCCTTTAGAATTCCCATAGACATCCTCCTCCTTAAAATGGGCATGAAAAAAGCACCTATCCTGAAATAGATGCTTTCTAATCGCGTAGCTTTGTTCTATGCAGTAATTTTATATTTGGTTTTTAAGTCGTTGTACCAGCTATATTCGATATAACCTTCTTTTTGCAGCCTTCCAACCACAATGCCAGCATCGATTTCAACCGCATCAGCAAATTGAACTATCGATGATTTAGAAAAATCTTTCTTTGCAATAAACGGCTCGAATTCTTTGCTTGGAATCAGTGTTTCTTTTGCAAATTCATCCGCAGCAGACTCATCTGCATCTGAAGTACCATTCGGCTGACCAATGTGTCCATAAATAATATGCGCAATTTCATGGAAAAGGCTAAACCAAAAGCGGTCCGCATCTTTACCTCGCACAGTCAGCCCCACGACGATTTTTCCTCCGTCATAGAATGTAGCGCCATGCAGAAATGATCCGCCAATATGCGGAAGAAAAACAATCGCTATACCGCAGTCAGCAAGTGTGCCCACTAATTCACCGCAAAACGTCTCCGGATTCTCCCGCGTCATCTTCCTGATATTCGGTATTATATTCGATAGCTTGTTTATATCTATTGGTTTCGTATCAATTTTTCTTGCCTCAAGCTTAGCTTTCTGAGCCCATGCAAACAAAGCGTAATCAGCTTTTTCATGGTCAGCTAAGCGTCTGCAGGCTATACCAGGAATTAAAGCGCCTTGGAGCAAACCAAGCTGAACCACTTCAAAGTGTTTACGAAGATGGATTACCTTTTCTGTAGATTTGCTTGTTTCCGGAACCCATCCGTTTTTAGACATCTCTTTGTAAGGAAATTTTTTAGCTATTTCTATATCTGCGTCCATCTCGTTCTCAGCGTTGGCCTTCGCCAGCTTCTCACGATAGACGGACTCTAGCCTGCTCCAAAACTGTGCAGGAACCCCAAGCACCAGCTCAAGACGCATGGCCATATCAGGGGTTAACTGGACTTCACCATTGATAAGTCTGCTGATATGCTTTTCAGACATATCCATTCTAAGAGCAAACTCCTTCTGGCTCATTCCTCTGTCAACAAGCTGCTCCTTTATGGTCGCGCCTGGTGGTGATGCAATTATTGTACGGCTTCTCACCATCTGTGCTACCTCCTTCTTCTTGTGCCACAGATTTAATGATAGTCAATGATTTCTATGACACGGACAATTTGAACCTCAGAACCATTCATCTCAAAGACGAGGCGGTAGGGCTGAATTAAGACCATGGCATATTGTTTCTTTCTATCTCCCTTTAGTATATGGCAGCCGCCGATTTTATATTGAATCAGCATTTCAACAGAATCCGCAGCCGTTATTTCATCTATTCGTTGATGTATCTTCGCCGCCATATTTTTCCCGTGTTTCTTTTCGGCCTCGTGAGCGTTTGTACACACCTTTTCGAGTCCACGGCTTTTGTACTCTATCTGCAACCCATCACCTCTCCTTGTCATTTACCTTTGAGGTAAATTTATTGTAGCACGAGCAGATGAAAAAGTCAATCCACAAATTAACCTCATAGGTAAATTATTAAAAGATAATGAGTCCGCGATCATCATATACCGAAGCTGAACTATCATTTCCACAGCGAATCGCCCGGTCAAGCGCCATAATTGTAGCGACTGCGCCGTCGATCTTCTCGGTGGATTTTTCTTTATCGGCCTTGATGTTTCCGGCAGGGTCAGTCCGGATGTAGATGTTATCCATCATCCACCGTAAAACCGGGTGACCTCCGTGGGCAATTTTCTGTTCCAGGGTCAGTTTCATCAGTTCTTTGGTCGGAGGACTCATGTCTTTAAAGCCCTGGCCGAATGGTACGACCGTGAAACCTAGGTTTTCAAGGTTCTGTGTCATTTGTACAGCACCCCAGCGGTCGAAGGCAATCTCGCGAATGTTGTATTTGGTGCCGAGTTCCTCGATGAACTTTTCTATGAATCCGTAATGGACGACATTGCCTTCGGTAGTCTGCAGATAGCCTTGCTTCCTCCAGACATCATAATTCACATGGTCTCTGCGCACACGCAAATCAATGTTGTCTTCCGGTATCCAGAAATAAGGCAGTACAATATATTTTTCCTCCTCATCCCCGGGCGGGAACACCAGAACGAATGCTGTGATATCTGTAGAGGAGGATAGGTCAAGGCCGCCGTAGCATGCTCTTCCTCGCAAAGTTTCCGGATCAACCGCGAAAGCGCAGACATCCCATTTGTCCATCGGCATCCAGCGTACAGATTGCTTGACCCACTGATTCAAGCGCAGCTGACGGAAACTGTTCTCCTCGGCGGGATTCTGCCGTGCCGATTCAAAAGCCGCTTTGACTTTATCTATGCCAACCGTGATACCGAGGGAGGGATTGGCCTTTTTCCACACTTTGGGATCTGCCCAGTCGTCTTCCTGCGCTGCGCCGTAAATCACCGGGTAGAAGGTAGAATCGCACTTTCTGCCGTCTATAATATCCAGAGCCTTCTGGTGAACCTCCCAGCATATGCTGTTCTGATTGTTTCCGGCGGTTGTAATAAGAAAATACAGCGGCTGCATTCTCGCGTCTCCGCTGCCTTGGAGCATGACATCGTACAGTCTTCTATTCGGCTGGGTATGCAGCTCATCAAAGATAACGCCGTGGGTGTTAAAACCGTGCTTGTTCGCCACATCAGCTGACAGCGCCTTGTATCTGCTGCCGGTCGGAAGATAATTCATGGTTTTCAGGCTTGCCTGAATCCCCATTTTACTGAACAAATGAGGACAGCGTTTGACCATATCCATCGCCACATCGAATACGATACGTGCCTGGTCTTTATCCGCAGCACAGCCGTAGACCTCGGCGCCGGGTTCGAAATCCGCACATAGAAGATATAGCGCGACAGCCGCGGCGAGTTCACTCTTGCCTTGCTTTTTCGGTATCTCGATATATGCTGTGTTAAACTGCCTATATCCGTTTGGTTTCAGAATTCCAAATATATCCCGGATGATCTGTTCCTGCCAGTCGATAAGCTCGAAAGGCTTGCCGTCCCAGGTGCCTTTTGTATGGCAGCAGAAGTTTTCTATAAAGCACACAGCGTGGTCGGCGGCGTCCTTGTCATAATAACTTTCTTCTGCCATGAACCGTGTGGGCTTGTATTTTTTAAGCTTTCTCAAGGTTTCCGCCTCCTTCCGGGCAAAATAAAAGACACCCTCGACAGGTGCCGTACTACGAGCAAGAGAGCCCTCCGGCTCTGATGCTTTTTTATATTACTTAGTAATTGATGCGGCGCAGCAATTGTGTATATTATTCCTCAATTCTGCTGCATAAATCCTCACCGTAGACCACGTTCAGACCGCATCCATTATCCCATTTCACCATGACGCTCGCCGTATCGTCTACACCTATGACAGTTCCTTTCGTACCTATCGGCGGAGCCTGGGCATCATCCATGCGGACAAGCTCCACACGGCAGTCCTTCGGAAATTGTCTGCGTACCAAATCCACAATTTCTTTACTTGGAAACAGCATCTTTCGTTCCTCCTTTGAAAGCAGATGATCCTGTCAGATTCTGCAGCAGGATTTTCCGCTCTTTTTTGTACGGCTCACCTATAAAACCGAGACGAAGCAGAAAACAACGGAATGCGTATTTCTCGTTTTCGATTTCTTTTTCAGTGGCATTGATCCGTTTCTGATTCTTGCTCATGGCACACAGTGCACCAATGAACCGACTGAAGGCGCTGACCTCGTCCGGGCAAGGTATCGTATCAAACCAGGGGAAGGATATCGTATCCTCGTTGACTTCGATGGGCGTTGCCGGAATTTTGAGCGCCTTGCTGATGAGACTTCCTTTGGCATCAAGTAGCTTCGTAAGATTTTCGACGGATACCTTGTCAAGCGGAAGAGATATCGTAAGTCCCGTTTCATCGTCGTCTTCAAAACACTGTTCGCCCGTGTCGGAGTTATTTACCACCGTGCTATTTTCAGATGGTTCAGGCTCAAACCCTTGGTCGGCAAGCCGTGCCAGTAGGTTCTCAGTTTTTTCACTGTCATCGTGGTCGGCGAAGATGACCTCGCCGTTCCTGTCAACGGTGAAGCAGTCCACCTGATATGCCGCCGATGGCATCCCGAGGTATTTCCCCTCGGCTCCGGTAATTTCACTGATTGCTCCTACGAGCCTTTTGCGTTCCGTGCCGGCCACGTTGAATTTTAATGTCGCCATGTGCAATTCCTCCTTCAATTTGGTAGTGTGATATTACCGTCAGTGTTCGGATATATCCAGTCATTTCTGCGAAATATATCACACAATTATCCGGAGGTTTTTCTATTCTCATTACAGGCAGACCACACTATACCTGTAAGCAGGAAATATACGCACGGGAGAGCGATTCCGTTGCCCCACATCTTATACTCCGCTGCATCGGAATATGGGTTTTTCAGCCATGCAAGTATCTGTTTCTGCGATTTCGGTTTTGAGGAGGTTCCGCAAATCAGCCTGTGGGTCTCAAACACATCCGTCCAGAATGCAATCTCCCCGTACGTTGGATCAGCTGTTCCCAGATCCGCGCACCACCAGTCCGGAAATCCCTGCAGCCTGGCGCATTCGGTCGGAGTAAGGCGGCGGACAGCGTATTCCGGGTCGGCTTTCGCAACGGCTCCGGGTCCTTTCGCCACCAGGGTCGGTTGAATTTCCTCCACGACAGTAGGTCTGTACTGAGCATTTTGTCCCTGGTTGAAGGCGTCCCTGCCGATACCATAGGCAGGTTCAGCGATAAACGTCGGGTCCTTATAATCCCGTGCCAGAAGCGTGGGCGTCTGCTCCTCTCCGATATTGGCAAAGGAACCGGCGGTCATGGCATAAACCGCGTGGCGGTCTGCGGTGTTGAGGGTGAATGAGACGTCCTCGTTCACGCCGTTGCCCTGCGGACCGTTCCCATCTTTTCGCCCGATCATCGAACCTTGAAGCACATAGGTTTGCTGCTTCGTTGCTGCCCTGCATAACGCACCGCTCTTATCACCAAGAATGCGGACTTCATCACGCTGGTTCTGCGTAAACGGGATACCCTCCACCACTGCGATTCCTCCCTGGTTGCATGTGGGGTTTCCGCCGCCCCTGTCAAGACAGCGGGAGGAGTCGGCTTTATAAAAACCGCTGTTCGGATTGTCTGATTTCATGGAATTGGAGTCCTTTGAGCAGATTCCGTAAGCCTCAACTACGCAGTTGAAGTTGTCTTTATCCGGCATCCGCTGACTGCCCCCGGCATTGTTCGCGGTGAGCGTGGGAGATACATCACCGCCATCCCATGCTTTTGGCTCGAAAAGTGTCTGGTCATTGTTACAGGACAGCGTTGCCGACCTGTTCTCTTGAATCAGAGCGCCTTTTCCGCCTCCCTCACAGCCGCATCTTATCTTCATAAGAAGCGGTACGTTATTGCCGCCTGTTCCCATACGCGATGTCAGCGTCTGAACCTTATTATCACCAGAGATTCTGATACGGCTGTCGGTAGGATGGTTTTCCAGTGCGACTGCCGCGGGAACGACGCCGGCGCGAAGTGTTGGGGACATCTCCTCCTCATATCCTATCGACCTGGCCTTCGCCGAATGCTCGGTACAGAACCCGGCTGACTCCATAACGCAGGGTGGATGGTGCGCTTCCTCTCGGAGCGTACTGGTCAAGTCATCAGTTACATCCATGCGGTTTCCGCCCTGATCGTTAAGCACCACTTTGCTTATTCCGCAGTTGAAGCCTGTCTTGTCAGCGCCGTTTCCAGCACTTCCGGCAGCTCTTTGCCACGCACGGAAGCCCTCCCCAGAATACCCTGACAGGCCTTCGGACTCAAATAGTATTTGTCCGGCACTCCGGCCTGCAAAATCCACGACAAGGAAGATGCGTTTTCTTCGTTGGGGAACTCCCCAAAACTGCGCATCGAGAACTCTCCATGCGATGGAAAAATCATCTCCCAGTATTTCGCCTGCGGATTCCCACTTATTATGTTCAGGAATATCGCAGGCTTCGTCTTTGATTTTGCAGATCGAGTCGAGGACTGCCTTGAAGTCTTCCCCCTTATTCGAGGAGAAGGCGCCGGGGACATTCTCCCAGCAGATCCATCTCGGATATTTTCCATCGGTCGAGCACCTCATTTCTTTTACAATTCGGACAGCTTCATAAAAAAGGTTGGAGCGGCTGCCGTCCAATCCCGCTCTTTTACCGGCAACGGACATATCCTGGCAGGGACTGCCGAAGGTGATAATGTCCACCGGTTCGATCTCGCCGCCGTTCATTTTACTGACATCACCGTAGTGCTTTATGAACGGCAGTCGTTTTGTGGTTACCCGAATGGGGAAAGGCTCGACTTCCGATGCCCAGACAGGCTGAATGCCGGAAAGAAGTCCTCCCAAAGGAAAACCCCCGGAGCCATCAAACAGGCTGCCGAGGGTTAAAGGCTTATTCAGTTCCATCCGTCTGCACCTCCTCAAATCTGAGGCTCTCGCCGTTCCGGATGACCGATACGTTCTCGCTCGTGCCGACCTGTTCAATGTATCGTTTCACAATCACATCGCAGTACTTTTCATCGAGTTCGGCTGTAAAACAGATACGTCCGGACTGCTCACAGGCGATCAGCGTGGATCCGCTGCCGCCGAAGGGGTCGAGGACAATGGAATTCGTCAGCGAGGAGTTCATTATAGGGTAAGCCAGGAGAGGTATCGGCTTCATCGTGGGATGGTCGCCGTTTTTCTTTGGCTTGTCAAACTCCCAGATGGTGGTTTCCTTTCTGCCGGTGTACCATTGGTGCTTGCCGCTTTTCTTCCAGCCGTACAGCACCGGCTCATGCTGCCACTGATACGGAGAGCGTCCGAGTACCAGAGACTGCTTCTTCCAGATACAGCATCCGGAGAGATAAAACCCCGCATCGGCAAAGGCGCGGCGGAAATTCAACCCCTCGGTGTCCGAGTGGAAAACATATATGCTGGCGTCATCCGCCATGCGGCTTTCCATATTGACAAAGGCATCCAGGAGGAACTGATAGAACTTCTCGTTCGCCATATTGTCGTTCTTGATTTTTCCGGCGGCCCCTTCGTAATTGACGTTATACGGAGGATCGGTCACTGTAAGATTGACGCGATGGTCGCCGACGAGGATATCATAGGTCTCCTTTTTTGTGGAATCGCCGCAGATAAGCCTGTGTCGTCCGAGCGTCCATATATCTCCGGATTTTGAGAACGTCGGTTTTTGCAGTTCCGCATCGACGTCGAAATCGTCATCTTTAACCTCGGTATCCTTACCGAACAATTCCGTCAGCTCTTTTTCATCGAAACCTGTAAGGCCAAGGTCGAAGCCGAGCCCCTCCAGTTCTTCCAACTCTATTCTCAGAAGTTCCTCGTCCCATCCGGCGTCTAGCGCCATACGGTTGTCTGCGAGGATATATGCCTTTTTCTGCGCCTCGGTGAGGTGGTCGACATATACGCACGGCACCTCGGTGATGCCTTCCTCCATGGCCGCCTGGATTCTGCCGTGTCCGGCAATGACGCCGCAGCTGCGGTCGATGAGGACGGGGTTCACAAAGCCGAATTCCCGTAAAGAAGAGCGGAGCTTTTTTATCTGCTCCGCCGAATGTGTTCTCGCGTTATTCTGATAAGGCACCAGCTTGGCGATGGGCACAAGCTGCATCTCAGTCGTTGTCTTGCTCATGTTTTTTCACCGCCTCCCGGAGTTCCTGCCAACAGTGATTCCACTCCCATCTCTCGCAGCCGCCGAAGTGACCGTAGGTTGAGGTCGCGGAATAATCCGTGTCCCTCAGTTTAAGGAATTCGATGATGGCGGCCGGACGAAAGTTGAATGTATCAATGACGGCGTTTCTGATTACCGTATCGGAATACTTGCCTGTGCCGAAGGTGTCTACCTGAACGGCGACAGGGTCAGCCTTGCCAATGGCATAGGAGACAGCCACCTGGCATTTATCCGCCAGACCGTTCTGCACAATGGACACGGCGACGCATCTCGCCATATAGGCAGCCGAGCGGTCGACCTTCGTGGGGTCTTTGCCGGAAAACGCTCCGCCGCCGTGCGCACCCTCGCCGCCGTAGGTATCCACGATGATTTTTCTGCCGGTGAGACCCGTGTCAGCGGCGGGACCGCCCTTCACAAATCTCCCGGAGGGATTGACGAGGATTTCCGTATCCTTATCAAAGGGAAAGGCTTCGAAAACTGGCCACAGCACATTGGATATAATCTCACTGCGGAGAACATCGAGGTCCTTGCACTCGGAATGCTGAACGGAAACTACGATGGTCTTCACACGCACAGGCTTTCCGTCCTCATACTGAATGGTCACCTGCGCCTTGCCGTCGGAGAAAATCCCCTTGACAGTACCGTCCGAGCGAACCTTGTCGACCCGTTTGCAAATCTGATGAGCAAGTTCAAGAGGCAGAGGTATAAGGCTTTTGGTTTCATTGGTGGCGTAGCCGTAAACGGTGCCCTGATCTCCGGCGCCGATGGTGGAATACCAGGAGGTATCTCCATTCCTTGATTCAAGGGCTCTGGACACGCCGCCGTCGATGTCCTCCGATTGTTTATGTACATATACATAAATGAGGTGCTTCAGAGGATTATATCCGGCTTTCCGCAGCGCCTGTCGTGTAATAAATCGGATATCCACACGCTTTGAGCAGGTGATTTCACCAGCTACGATGATTTTATGTCCTGTCGCCATGACCTCGCAGGCTACGCGGGAGGATTTATCGAGCCGCAGGCACTCATCCAGAATGCTGTCGGCAATAAGGTCGCACAGTTTGTCCGGGTGACCTATGCATACGCTTTCGCAGGTTTTATATGATGTCATATCAAAATCCCTTTCTCTGATGAAGCAGTCGTTCCAAATCATCATTAGGGTTTGCGCCGCTGAAATCCACGGTACAGTTCTCCTTGACGATTTGCATAATGGCATCCCACTGGCGGGCTGCCTGATTCATATAGTTGATGCCGATGTTTATAAACGGAGAAGTGATGGGTTTTCCGGTCGTCGGATGTTTCGAGAGGAAACCGAGCTCGTTGGTCATCTCCTCGCACTGAATCCATCGCGCTACGCACATGGCGTACCGCTCTATTGTCTGGGGAGACACATAGGCGGCGCAGCCGATATTGCTGAGCCACTGCCATGTTTCTTCGTATACTGACTTCGCACGGAGCTCCGTGCCGTCACGCTGTTTTGCCGAGAGGATGTCTTTCGGTTTCGGCATCGCTGTGCCCTCAACATCTGGAATGTCCATAACGGTAAGCTTCCTGCCGCCCGGATTGCCGCTTAACGCTTTTTCGGTCACGGCTTTTTTCTTGCGTCCGGCACCGGGCCTTTTTCCGCCCTGACCGCCGGTGTTATTCGATTTTGTTGGTATTTTTCTCACCGCCTTCCTTTATCACCCTTTTGAATTCGCATTTTGTTCACACGTGACCCCAGGCCGTTGCCCTGAATTAAAAGCCGCAGAGATTCGAACGCCCCACCGGGTGCGTTAGTTGTCATAGCTGTGCGGCTTTCGCGTTCCAAGTTCGCCGTGCGCCTTCATATGGCAGGAACGGCAGAGGGACACGAGGTTTGAACGCTCATGCGTACCGCCCTCCGAGAGCGGGACACGATGGTGGACTTCCTCTGCCGGACGGTAAATGCCGTGCTTCAAGCACTCCTCGCACACGGGGGACTCACGGATTTTTCTGTCCCTGATCCGTTTCCAGGCGCGCCCGTAAACATTCTTGTCGGTGGGCCGCTGGTATCGGTTGTAGAATTGTTCGGCTTCCGTTTTATGTTCCGGGCAGTAAATCTCACCGTCTCCGGCAAAGTTTGGGCAGCCGTTCATCCGGCAGGGTCTTTTTGGTTTTTTCGGCACTCGTTTCACCTCCGGTTCCTTGCATGAGAAAAGCCCCCGGAAGGATGTACCTTCGAAGGCTCTCGCATTGTATTTTTTGCTGGTTATACTATAACCTGAATGGCAGGTGCTTATCTCTGCTCAAAGCTGCTCATTTCGTTGCGGCTTGCAGATAATGATAGGGTCATCAGGCATCACCACATGAAGCAAAGCATTTCCGTGCCAGCGGCGGACTGTGCTTTTGTCGGCGTTCAGTTCATCACCGATCTGTTCCCAGGTGTAATTGTGTACATACCGGTACCGAAGTACCATACGCTCATCGGTGTCAGTTACTTTGTCGATGACGCCTCTGATCTGTTCCTTCAGAGCAACGAACTTATCTATTTCCGCGTTTATCTTCTCATCAAGCGCCATGATGCGTTCAATGCAGCGGACAAAAGGCGGGTCGGTATTCCTTGAGGTGCTGACCTTTTCGCCCCAGTTGGGAGCGGAAACGTTGTAGGCCATCTCGCGAAGGCGCTCCATTTCCTCAATGTCCGAGTTGATTCTGTGGTCGAGCCGGTATGCCTGGTGAAGATACTCTTTTGGTTTCATTCTCTTTCCACCTCCGATTTCAGTTTTCTGATCAACATATCACCGTCAACAGAGGTAAGTTCTCTATACCACTCGGAGCGGAAGAACCTCTCCACCTCGGCTATCATTTCAATGGCGGGCTGGTATTTCGGCCGTTTTCGGTGCTTTTTTAATGCGTCCCTGTAATCCTTGACGGCTTTCAGGATTATAGCGGCGGCAAGCTTCTCATAAGGTTCACTCAACGCCTCACCTCCATATTCGCCTTGACGGCGTCTATTAGAGACGACTGCGTTTTCTCCTTGCGTTTCAGTGCCTTCATAACGTCCTCATCAATCGTACCTTTGGCGATAATGTGGTGAAGCACAACCGTGTTTTGCTGTCCCTGCCGCCAGAGCCGGGCGTTCGTCTGCTGATACAGCTCCAGTGACCACGTCAGACCGAACCATATCAAGGTTGAGCCTCCGGCTTGGAGATTCAGCCCGTGTCCGGCAGACGCCGGATGGATAAGCGCCACGGGAATCTCGCCGCTGTTCCACCTTTCGATAGCGCCAGGAGCTTTCATTTCCAAAAAGGGGATATGAAGTCTGCACAATCGTTCTTTGATGCGGTCGAGGTCGTGCTGATACCAATAGGCAATGAGAACGGGTTTTCCGTTTGCGCCCTCAATCAGATCCTCTAGAGCATCCAGTTTGCGGTCATGAAGATATTGAACCCGGTTATCCTCGCCGTAGACAGCGCCGTTCGCCATCTGCAGGAGTTTGCCGGAAAGGACGGCGGCGTTCAGCGCGTCGATCTCCACGTTTTTCAGCTTGACCACCATATCCTCGCGGAAAGTGTCGTACACAGACCGTTCTTTTTCGGAAAGGTACGCAGGGACTTCGATTAAAACGTATTCCGGCAGTTTGAGGTAATCCGCCGACCGCATGGAGATGGTAATGTCGGATATGGCGTCATAGATTTTCTGTTCCGCGCCCTCCATCGGCTTATATGAGAACACGACCTGTCCGTTGCGCTTATCCGGGGTAAAATAGCGGCTGCGGTAGTGAGTTATGTATCTGCCGAGTCTTTTGCCAAGGTCAAGAATACGAAACTCCGCCCACAGATCCATAAGCCCGTTTGACGAAGGCGTTCCGGTCAGACCTACAATTCTTTTAGCAAAGGGTCTGACTTTCAGAAGGCTTTTGAACCGCTTGGCCTGATAAGATTTGAAGGAGGACAGCTCATCGATGACCACCATATCGTAGTCAAATATAATGCCGCTTTTATTTACGAGCCAGTCCACGTTTTCACGGTTGATGATGTGTATATCGGTTTTCTCCTTAAGAGCCGAGAGCCGTTCCTGCTCTGTGCCGACAGCCACGGCGTATGTCAGTCCGTACAGATGATCCCACTTTTTGATTTCTGCGGGCCATGTATCTCTCGCCACCCTCAGAGGAGCGATGACCAGGACTTTCCGGATGAGAAAACTGTCAAGGCAGAGGTCGAAGATGGCGGTCAGCGTTATCACGCTCTTACCCAGACCCATTTCAAGCAGTACTGCCGACACGGGATGGTTCAGGATAAACTCCGTCGCAAAGGTCTGATATTCATGTGGAGAGTATTTCATTGATGATCCCTCCGATCTGCTCTTTCCGGTCAATGCAGTAAACCGAAAAACCAAGCTCCTCAAGCTGCCTTTTTCGCCTTGCCTGCAAAGGCCGGAGTTTCATTCCATCGGCTTTGGTTTCAACGAAGGCGATTCTGCCGCCGGGGAAAAGCAGTATCCGGTCTGGCACTCCATCTAAACCCGGACTTGCGAATTTCAGCGCCAGACCTTCCATCTTTCTCACGGCCTTCACCAGAGCCTGTTCAACATATTTTTCTCGCATATTCGCTCCAATCCGGACAAGTGACGGACAACAGTCAAAAAACTCCTATACGCGCGTACATATACGCTTACGCACCCAAAGCACTTTCTTTTTTCATTTTTTATGCTCATAGGTTCAAGGTTGTCCGCTTGTCCTGTACAGTCGCTTTTTCCCTGACTGCAAGGGTTCTTACAAGGACGAGCGGCAGGACAGCTTTGAGGACAGCCTGCCGCTTGTCTGCCTTGGGTTGGGACAATCACTCGGACAAGCTGCGCCTGTACCCGCGCTGTCGTCCGTAGATCGGGTAGTTTTTGCGGTCTGATTTATCCCAGCCCTCGATCTTCCGCATGATAGCCGCGATAGCGTAGGTGTCCTTTGACTGCATGGAGGGCCCCTCCTTGCCGAAACACTCGCACCATATCTCCATGTTGCAGGTGTATTCCCGCCGCACCGTGCCGGTGTGCTGATCACCGCCGAACTCCGAACCGTTCAGGAAGTTCCTGCGCTCATAAAGGGACATGGTATCCCAGGTTTCAGGCAGCAGGGTTTCAAGGTAAGCCCGTACCAGACCTTCACGCTCATCGGATTCCATAGCGTTGGCCTGTTCGGTGATGGCGATCTGCGCGTCCTCACCGTCGAGATACAGCTTTTCGCCTTTTCGGTAGATAACAAGGGTCTCCGCCCATATCTGCTCGACCTCGGTTTTGGTAAGCTGCCATGATTTCTTTTTACTTTCACCGCTGACGCGGACGGGCCAGAAGCGGCGGTTTCCTGTGATATCGCGGAGAAAACCGCTCTCGGCGTTGGTAGAGCCGACGATGACGCACTGACGGGGATGGTTTTCCACGGTCACGCCGTAGGAGGCGCGGTACTTGTCGTCCAAACGGGAGATAAAGGATTTCACTGTCTCCACATCGGCTTTCCGCATACCGGCAAGTTCGCCAAGTTCAAGAATCCAGTATCCCTGCAGTTTTTCGGGGCCGGCTTTATCCTTCATATCCGTTAGCGTTAAACTGTCGGAGAACCAGTCCCCGGCGAGTTTGGCGTAGAAGGTGCTTTTACCGATGCCCTGGGGACCGTTGAGGATTGGAACGGAATCGAACTTCGTGCCGGGTCTGTATATGCGCGCCACAGCCGCCGTCATGGATTTCCGGCTGACCGACCTGGTATATGAAGTGTCGTTCGCACCGAAATAGTCGATATACAGCGTATCCACTCTTGGAACTCTGTCCCATTCGGGCAGAGATTCGAGATATTCCTTGATGGGGTGATAGGCTCTCTCGGCTGCGACCGCAAGAATGGCGTCTTTTGTTTTTGTCGGGGAGTAAAGTCTGTATTTGTTTGAGAGGTAGACCTTAAGAGCCGCTATGTCCGAATCGTTCCAGCCGGGCTTGATCTGCTCCCACGGAAGGCCGTCCTTTGCGTCGATGCCGTCCCGATGGCAGTTGAAGGCGATATGACGCAGCTCACAGTCGTGGCGGAGAATGAGAACCAGGTTGTCGAGTGTGTCCTTGATGTTTCCGCCCTTGTCCAGTTCCAGAGCGTCCTGCCAATCCTCGTCGTCAAACTCAGCTGACGCCTGCTCGGTTTTCTCCTGGACAAGGAGCCGTTTGACCTTGTCGTCCCGCACAGAAAACTCCGACATTTCCTTAAATGATTTCTTCTCATCATCACCGCCGAATTTATGGATACGGACGAGGTCGAAGGCGTTCAGCTCCTTTTCGCATGCGGGATCTGTAGCGTGGTGGGAATAGGCAAACTTATCATCATAGACGACTACGCCGGCGGAACTGTCGGCGGAAATGTAGTCATAGCGTCCGGGTATGGCGGAAGGCTCATATACCGTGGACAGGAATTTGTCAATTGCCGCCTGAATGGTGTAGGCACGGCAAAAGGCGCCGACAACACCGCCTTTTTCAAGAGGGTTCTGCTGGCGTTTTTCGCTTCTGTTTGTGACCGAACTTTCACGGGATGATGTGGGAAGCTGAGAGCAATCCCGCCAATTGGGGTGAGCCGACAATACCTCGTCGGGATCAAGCCATTTGCCGCTGAAACGCCTGAAAATGTATTCTCCGTTTGAGGGCGTGGTCGGCCAGTACATCAGCTGATGCGGACGGTAGGAACACTCGTCAAACTGGCCGATGCCCCATTCATCGGTGAAGAACCGGGCGATGGCGGAATACTCGTCCGGCGTTACATCCCTCGCCATCGGAACGAGCAGTCTCACCCTCGGCGCGTCCGGCACATGGCCGTGGGTTGTGTAAAGACAGGATTCGTATTTACCGAACATCTCATAACGGTCGATGAAATCCTTATCGGCATGGTCGCCATCGAGGGATAGCATGGAGCGGCAGACTACCGTTTCACGCTTGCGCCTGCCGTCCTTCAATATGCCGCCGACAAAGCCGCCCTTGTCTTTGGTTCTGTCCCGCTCCGCTTTCGGCAGCTTCGGATATTCCTCGGCGGTCTCTAGGGTACGTATGGTCGTTTTGAGCCTTTCGCAGAGGTCGTCAAACGTAATCTTTTTATTAGACCATTTCCTGGCAAAGCAGCTGCCGCCGTATGCAATAGGCAGTTCACGCATGACGCTCAACCTCCTCAAAGTCATTATTGAAATAACGGACAGGCTGTCTGCGGCGCTCCGCCTTATGCAGTTCGCGGCTCATGCCCTCGGTGATTGTTTCGCCGAGCACCCAGACCTCCTGGCATTTGCCCATAAGCACGATGTCCATAAAGAGGGCAAGTTCAAGTTCCTCCGGATCTTTATCCGACATAAACTGAGGAAAATGCAGTATAGTGCAGAGCGGTATATATCCCCGGTCTACGGCGAAGCGACAGAATCTGCGCGCCTTTTCGCTGTTGCCGGCGGGATCATTTCTGTATGGGCAGCAGATATACACGAGCGGGAGGAAGGCGGACTTTGCCGCCTTTTGCTCCTCACGCTCCATTTTGCTCATGACTTCATAGGGTACGGGGTCGTAACAGCCGGAGGCATTGAATCGTTCATTCCGTTCCATCACTCACGCCTCCTGTTCGATTAAAGGGAGAATGCCGTCCGCCTTAAGCGCATGATAGATGAACAGCCGCCCGCCCTGGGTCCAATAGGTATGAACATGGCTGTGTATCTCGCCGTTGCCGCCGGGAGAACTGAAGGTCTTGGTGCTGGTGTATCCCTTTTCAGCGTATTTCTGATACAAAAGCCAAATCCTGCCCTGCTTATACTGGACTCCCTTATCATTCAGATAGCTGTTGAGCCTGTTTGCGCTCCATCCGTAGTCCTTGGCGATAACCGAAATCGCGACAAGGTCTTTGCAATTCAGAACTACATCGTAATATGAAGCCTTAGGTCTCATTTCAGTTATCTGCTGCTGTTGCACGGCTACCTGTTCCGAAAGCGCCTTGACCTTTTGCCGTTCCTCTTTCAATGCCGTGAAGGCGGCAATGGCAAGGTCGGGATTGGCAAGAAGCTCATCGGCAGCGTAGATGCCATGTCTACGGATTGCCGGAAGCACATCGCTTGTTACCCAGCGTTTGAACTTTTTCGCAGACGGGAGTTTGCTGGATAAGATGAGGCTGTATAAGCCGGATTCATTGATAACGATGAAATCCTGACTTCCGCCAAGGGTGTCGCATTTCGCTACTCCCTTGTCTTCCTCATCCACATGCTTGGCAAGTGCATCGCGGGTATTGGTATATCCAAGCGCCTCCGCTACGTCCTTGCCGACAACATACGGCTCGCCTTCGATGACCGTTGTACGCACCGAGCCGAACTCGGCATTTCTGAAAACCTGTAATTCCATAACGAATTACCTCCTCAATTTTGATTTGAGGGTTGTCCCTCTGCCTTGTAGCCACGGGAGATGGGCGAAAAGGACGTTTTCGGAAAAAGTTCTTTAAATTTCTTTTCTGCGCGCTGCAGACGATGATTCAGCGTGTTCGGCTTTTCGCCGATGGACTCCGCGTATTCCCCCGGCTTCATGCCGTCAAGGTGGATGGCGATTATCATCTCGGCGTAGTCCGGCTTCATCGCGCCGCGGATGAGATAGCACCAGTTTTCGTAGTCATACTGATGCTCACGATGCTCCTCATCGGTGAAGTCCGGGAAAGCGTCGACATAGTTTGGAATCTTTGAGCCTTCATCGCCGGGCTCCGGCTGTTCCTCCTTTCGGAGGGCTTTGCCACTCTTGCCGTTAATGTGCTTGGGGACAGCATTGGCGTCCCAATGTCGGTTGTGCTGACGCCAGTTGTTGTACTCACGCTTGTTCATGAGGTCGAAAACCTCCTGAACGGTTTCGCAGCGTTTGACCTCGCCGCGCTTTTCCGGCTTTGCCGCCGTAAGCCGCTGTTCATAGTCGGTGTCCAGCATTACGCTGTAATCGCCGTCCGGGATTTCAATGGTTGTGTAGAACGGATGACCGTTCTTGATGTTGTCTTCATACAGCACCCTGATTTTCATTTTGTATTCCTTTCCGTCCGAGCAAAGGGCGGCGGAATACAAAAAAGAGCCTGTGGTGAAGATGTCCACAGACCCCGCTTGTCCAAAAATGGGCGCACGAAATCGCGGTGGGTGCATCTTCGTTCCTGACACAGCTTTTATTGCTGTGCCGTTAACTCTTATGCATCCCGCCGTCCTAATGCGCATCTCGGACATTGAGATTTATTTAGTGAGCATTAATGTTGTTTATCAATTCCCCTTAAGTGGAGAACAGGCAGGCTGATTGTTATCCGTCACTGCCTGTCCCGTGCTTAGGCAGATTACTTCTTCCTGCCAGGTTTTGTTTGACTTAAAGCGCTGCCTGCAACCGACTTCGAGTTACTGCTATATCGATTATCATTGAGAATTTTGCTTGCCTTGGAAGCCACTGCCTTGGAAGTCTGCTTAGAATTTTTAGCCATTTTTCTCACCCCCTTTATCTACAGAAAATCTTGCTTTTCGCCAAGATTCTTGATATAATTACCAAATATGATTCTTGGTACTTTTGCTTGAGTGCCCTTCTCATTGGGTCAATCAAATTTTATCAAAACAAGGCTTTTGAAAAGCGGACTGGGCGGACGCCTTCGGACGCTCTCGGACAGGAAAAAATATTGTCTTATTCATTGCAGGAGGTGACGTCAATTTGAAATTCTCCGACTATGCCCAAGGTCTACTCCCATACATTTCCGGAGGGGCAAGTGAACCGGTTTTCTTCACGGAGATAATCGGGAATTTTATACAGGATGCTGCAATGGATGCGTGTGCGGTTCTAAAACGAAAACCAGACACCCGATATCGCTATATAAAAGGTGGTAGAGATATTCAGGCCAAAGACGCCCAGTATATTTACGACCATCGTGATATGGACAAGTATTCCGATTGGCTAAGTGATCAGATGGACAACTCAGATTCTTTCGATGCGGTTTCTGTGTGGCTTACGAAATGCGAGATAGAACACGATAAATACAGTGTTGCTGATGCATGTTCGACTTTGCTAGAAAGTATATTGCTGGAAACCATTACTGGTACGATTACATCAGACAATAACCCCGAAAGTTCCGAATATGACTTCAAACTGGTTGAGGAAATCCAAGAAAAAATAAAGTCACTTCCTCGGCCGGCTGAAGTGCCAATACCGCAGGAAGCGACTAATGAAGAACAGGACTATATTAATGAACTATATAATGCTTATGGTGATGCTGAAAGCATGACTCCATTTGCAAAAGAAGACATGACTAATTTCCCGGAGTACGAAGAAGACCTCGCAGATAGACGAATTGATTTTTATGCTGCAGATACAATACGTCGCGGGGTGATGGAACTTGGGCGAGGCGGATTGTCCAATCAGTTTGACGTGCTAAAAGGTGAAACCTACGATGGCGTGAAAGACACTGAAAGGCGCACCCATCCAGATGGATACCAGAGAATGCTCGCCGTCATGGAGCAGGCTGTCAATGCTCCTTTGAAGGATTATTTGTTAAGTGAATCGCCATATTGGATAAGCGGTAAAATCAAAAAAGGCGTATGCCACCATTTGGTTAATGACGGAAAAATAAGGTGGGTGAAAAAGAAAAGATGACCAACACAACAGTTATCGGCTCACCTTTTGAGATGTCTCTGCGCATTCTTCTTATGCTGGATGAGTTGACTAATTTTGAATTGGACGAGCAACGAATCTGTGCCATAGATTTTATATCCGTATATGCTGCAGATTTTAAACTACTTGACGAAAATCTTCATGGGTATGGTAATTACCGTTATAGCGAATATCCCGCCCGAAAGAACTTAGCGAAGGATGCATTGAAAATCCTCGTTCTTGACGGTACGGTTTCTTTTTACCCGAACAAAAATGGCTTTACGTATAAAATTAGCAAATCTGGGAGTAAAGTGTGCCAGAGCCTTACTTACTCGTATGCTGAGGAGTATAGGATTGCCGTAAGAATGGTCAGTAGCAAATATGACTTATCAAGTGGAAAAGCCCTGCTAAATGATATCAATCGCCACACACTCCATTCTTTGCAGGAGGTCGATGATGAATAGATTCTATATAGAAAAACTGGTCGTTTCGGGTGGAGGCCATGAAAACTCTGTGATTGAATTTGTGCCGGGGTTTAACCTCGTTGTCGGCCCATCCAACACCGGAAAAAGTCTTATCATGGACTGCATCGACTATGCCTTTGGATTTACTCCGAAGCCTGATAGGCCATCAAAAATAGTAGACAATAGTAATGGCTACGAAAAGATATCTATGCATTTGAGAAGCAATGCAGGATCTGTCGTTCTCGAACGTAAGATTGGTGACACCAAGATTACTGTCAGCGGTACGGATCCTACCATTGAGCATGATACCTACAGTGTAAGTAACACCGCAAAGAAAAGCATAAACACCGTTTTTTTGCAGCTGCTTGGAATAGATAAGCCTCATAAGGTCCTTTCCAATGAAAGCGGAGGTACACAAGCGTTAACATGGAGAAGTATGCTGCATTTGTTTTTCATTCGGCAAGCGGATATTGCGAGAGAAACATCTGCACTTAAAGCCCCGGGAGGATACGGTAAGACTGCATCGCCTGCGGTATTGCTTTATCTTTTGACCGGTCAAGATGCGAATAATCTCGAAAAGCCCGAGGACCCGGAAATAAGCAAAGCAAAAAGAAAGGCATTAACAGAATACATCCGTGATAAAGCAGAACGGTTTTCCAAGCGACGTGAAGAGCTGGAAGGGACTCTTTCCGATATTGGTAGTGCAAATGTCTATGAGGCTGTAGATAAGATTTATGAAGAAATCAATGCTATACAAAAAGAACTCGACGAAGCTGCAAGCGAAAGTCAAAAGCTCATGTCTAAAATATATGAACAAAACGGGAAATTGTCTGAATGCAATACTGTTATTCATAACTTTTCAGTTCTCCGGCAACAGTATCAGTCAGATATCAGACGTCTCGGTTTTATTGTTGACGGGAAAATCAGCCAGTCGTCTTTAACCGCAAAAAAACTTTGCCCATTCTGCGATAGTGAGATCACTGCACCGCCTAGTCAGCAGTACATTGAAGCATCATCAGCGGAGCTTGCTAAAATTAAAGGACACCTATCAGAGCTTGAAGAAGCCAAAGCCGCCATCGATAAGCAGCAGAAAGTGATACATAGCACCATTGAGAACCTTGAAAGGGAGAAAGAACAGGTTGATTCTTTAATATCCGATCAACTCCATCCCAAACTGGCCGTATTCAAGGAACAACTTGAAGACAACCTCCTGCTGATGAGACTTACCGGAGAACTTGAGTCCGTACGCCAAAGCGAAACTCAATATCGAAGCGAGCTTTTTGAGAAGGAAACTGAGGAAACGCCGGATAATCCAAAATATAACATTATGGGTTATTATGATTATGAATTAGTCCATGGTTTTGAAAAAAAATTAATCGAGGTCTTAAGTGCATCAAAAATAGGTGGTGCAACAACTGCTCGGCTCAATATGACAAACTTTGATATCGAGATTGGTGGGCTTAAAAAAGCTGTTTCAATGGGTGGCGGATTCTGTGGACTCTTGAACACAATTACCGCATTCGCGATGGGTTCTTATCTTATTGAGCGTGAATGTAAATCACCCGGATTTTTCGCTGCCGACTCTCCTCTCACCCAATTGTCGGAGGCAGAACATATTGAACAACGGGATACAATCAAATACAATTTTATTCAATATTTGATTGATCACGCCCTTGAGCGACAGGTAATAATCATAGAGCAAAAAAAGCGTGTGCCTTTTATCCCCCAAGAAAATGAAGAAAAAGGTATCCATGTAGTTGAGTTTTCAAGAAATCGCAATGTCGGTAGATACGGATTCTTGAATGACATCTATAACACGGAAGACATTTAGTTTTATTAGTTCTAAACAAATAGCAAGGAGATAAAAAATGCGTGTGAGCTATGAGAAACTATGGCACATTTTATTGAGTAAACAAATGACAAAGGAAACTTTCAGGAAAAAGTGCGGTCTCAGTTCAAATACGATCGCCAAACTTGGGAAAGGGCAAAATGTCACTACGGATGTGCTTGTGAAAATATGCAAGACACTCGATTGCGACATCTCGGAGATTATGGAATTATTACCAGACGAACCGGCTAAGTAAAAATCGTTTCGGGAGATAATTTATGCTTTATACGTCGAGAAAGGAGCACATATGACCATTGAGGAAATTCTACGTTCAAATCTAACAGACGATCAATATGATGCTGTAGTGGACGAGTCTCAGAACATTCTATGTTTGGCATGCGCCGGTTCTGGGAAGTCTCGTACGCTAGCTTATAAAATTGCCTACTTGGTGTCCAAAGGAGAGACACCTGAATCCATCGTTGCCTTCACCTTCACTGAGAAGGCTGCTGAGTCCATTAAACGCAGAGTCGCCGAGGCTCTGCGAAATTTTGGGTTGTCCGAAAACTTTATAGGTGCGATGTTTATTGGCACATTGGATTCTTTTTGCCAAAAGCTACTCGGAGATATCAACGCCAAATATCGGCAGTATGACATCCTAGATAGAAACGGGCTCATTCTCTTCTTAATGTCGAGATTCCATCAAATAGGGCTGAAACATGGCGAAGGACGCTACTTCAAAGAGAATATTCTTCCGATTGCCGACGCGTGGCAGACGATGAACAACGAGAACATTGACTTGGCAGATATCGAGCAGTACGATGCCACGCTGTTTAAGCGTCTGACAAAGCTTGGAGAAGTCCTTGACCGCGACGGCTATATGGATTTTTCATTTGCCATTCGACTCGGTGTACATGAGTTAAAAAAGATAACTGACAAGGCGAATTCCTATATCGCAAAATTCAAATACCTCCTTGTCGATGAGTACCAGGATATCAATCCTATTCAAGAGGACTTTATTAAGACGTTGGCGAGCCACCTCGATATGCTTCTCGTGGTGGGCGACGATGACCAGTCCATTTATGGTTGGCGAGGCGCAAACGTACAGAACATCCTGACATTCAATAAACGCTATTCAGATGTCGCCATCCATCGCCTTTTAGTAAATTTCAGAAGCACAGCCGCTATCGTCGATGGTGCGAATAACTTTGTTCAGCGCACTATAAGCCTTGTACGTCTGGGCAAGGAAATCAAATCGCATTCCGACGGCAATATCCAGGATTTGCGTAAACTTTGGTTCAACGACCGCGAAGAGGAAGCTGAGTGGGTAGCACAACGTATTGAGAGTCTCATTGGAACAAAATATGTGGAAGGCTTCAACCCGGACGGTTCGGAAAAGTGCCGCGGTCTTACATACGGCGACTTCGCTATTTTACTGAGGTCGATACATAACAGCAATGGAGATAATAGGGACAAGCAATTTGCCGAGGCATTAATACGGCATGGTATCCCGTTTAAAACGACTGGCGAAGGGGGCATCTTTGACCGGCCATATGCAATTTGTGTTCAACAATCAATGGAATTACTTCGTGAGGCGGGCATACCGAGAGAGACGGCGTTGGACTTTTTTGACAAAACCATACTGCCGATATTTCCACACGCCAATGAGAGCAAGTTTATCGCGGTGCTAAACAAGTGGCATCAAAACATCCATGCCTCGACATCCTCTGCTCGCCGCAAGGTGTACCCACAGGAGTTTCTGCACGATCTTGTCGACGTTTTTAACGTGCGTGATTTTGAGGACGAAACCGCATTGCGCGACCTTGGCCTTTTTAGCAAAATCATCCTTGACGTCGAGAAAACCTATACCAGTATCGATTCCTCATATAGGTATGCGGAAATGCTAAACTTCATCTCCAATATCGCTATGAACAGCTATGAGTTGGAGTCGATTGATTACCTCGTGAAAGAAAATGCGGTGGACATTTCCACGATACATAAAGTTAAAGGGCTTGAATATCCTGTGGTCTTTGTCGTCGATTTAATAGCGAGTCGTTTTCCGCACAGGAATGCTACCTACAATGGTAAACTTCCGCATGACCTTATGCTTGAGGCCATTGACCGCGGGGCCTATGGTACGAGGCTTGAGGACGAGGCGCGCTTATTTTACACGGCGATCACTCGGGCCGAGAGGTGTCTCTACCTTTCGGGCAGTACTCACCACCCTGATTTGAAACGAGCATGTAAGCGCTCGGCGTTTATCGCGGACTTTACGCACCCCAGATTACGCGAGGATGATAAGACACTTGATGCGCTTGCCGAGGAAATCGAGCCGCAACCGCGCTTTGACGAGAGTGAATTCCCGACGGATTACTCCTCGGTAAAGAGTTATTTAACCTGCCCCTACTCATACAAACTCGCCACGATAATGGGCTACAATGCCGCTGTTCCTGAACTTTTCGGTTTCGGCAAAACGAGCCATACTATTTTGGAACGCCTGCATCAGCGGTTCAAGGACAGAGCACCTTCTGCGGAGGAAGTGGCGGAGATTGTCGAGTCCACCTTTATGCTGAAGCACGTTTTCCCAAGTAATGACCCTATAAACCGTCCCGGATCGTATGAGCGGGCAAAAACTCTTGTACAGAGAATCTTGACGGAATACTCGCAAAGGTACTCCGCCGACTTCGGTCGCCTGCGGCAGGACGAGGCACGATTTGAAATTTCGGTTAAAGACGCTCTTATAACGGGTGCGATAGACCTCTTATTGATGGAAGACCCGCAGCGTGGAATTGTCACGGCTGACGTTATCGACTTTAAGTCAATGGAAACGCCGGAGGATGTCGCCGCCTATGACTGGCGCGATATGTCCATTCAGGTGCAATTGTACTCCCAAGCAGCGAAAGAAGTCATCGGCGAGAACGTGGAAACAGGGTTTATCCACACTCTTAAAGACAACCGAAGGACATCCGTCCCCGTGGATAATGAGTCGGTGGATAGCGCCATCGGCGTAATCGAATGGGCTGTCAGAGGAATTCTCGACGGAGATTTCCCAATGCGAGCCTGCCCGCAAAACTGCGGGAGTTGCGATTTTAAGGCAATGTGCGCGCAAAAAAGGCAGGCGTTCAAAAACGAAGCACACCCCCCGCAAATCAACACCCCTGCAGGGTTAAAAACAATAGCCGCTTTTGAAAACAACGACGGGGGCGGTGGTGTATGAGGTTTAAGTTTGAAGCAATAGATATATTTTCGGGTTGCGGCGGTGTGTCCTGCGGTCTGACCTCCGCAGGATTCAAGGTGAAAGCCGCCGTAGAAATTGAAGATAATGCCGTAGATACCTACCTTAGCTATCTTCCGCTTGCGCATGTTAACGTGCTGAGAGGAACAGAAAACGGTGACATCTGCAAAATTAGAGGTACCGCTATTCTCGAAGCCGCCGGAATAAAGAAAGATGACATTTACCTTTTCGCAGGTTGTCCGCCGTGCCAGAATTTCTCGCGGCAAAACCCGAACAATGCAAAAAAGCCCCTTGAGGAGCGCAAGAAGCTGCTGTTCGAGTTTTTACGAATTATCGAAGAGTTAGAGCCACCGTTTATCCTGATGGAAAACGTACCTGGCATTAAGACGGACAGTAACAAGGAAATCCTCGACGAATTTCTCTCCCGCCTGAAAAAGAAATATGTCGTGATAGATGGCATCCTTAACTCCGCCGATTATGGTGTACCGCAAATACGTAAACGGTTTGTGCTTCACGCCGTGCGGAACGACATCGACAAGGAATTGAAAGAAAGCGGCTTTGATTTCAGTCTTCCGAAACCGACCCATTCCGGCAAAGAAGGCGACGGCTTGCTCCCGTGGAAAACCGTGCGGGAGTCCATTGGCGACTTACCGGCAATCGGAGCAGGTGAAACATACGAAGACCCCGAAGGGCGAATACACAATCATAAGTGTGCGAATCTGGATGACATTAACATTAGACGTATTCGGGCGATCCGTGCTAACGGGGGTTCTCGCGTCGGCTTGCCGGACGATTTGATTTTGGAGTGCCACAAAAAAACGGATGCTGAGGGCAACGTGTTCTCAGGACATAAAGATGTTTACGGTATTATGGATGCGGGCAAACCCTCCCCAACGATGACGGGCGGCTGTCTTTGTTATTCCAAAGGGCGGTACGGGCATTACGAACAAGATAGGGCTATCTCAGTTCGGGAAGCGGCGCGGTTACAGACATTCCCGGACGATTTTATATTCAGTGACTCGCTGACAGCGGCGGCTTTGCAAATTGGAAACGCCGTGCCGATTGATCTCGTTAGGGCGAGCGGGAATGTGCTGAAACAGGCAATGTATATCATTAAGGCGAAAAGGAGCAAGGAAAAACATGGCTAACTTTTTTCAAATACTAGTGGAGGTCCTTAAAACAGATGAGCGTTTCTTTACAGAGGACGGAACGCTGCTTCGTAATAAGGTTTATGAATCCGCTATGAATATGGATGCTGAGCTTATCGGCTTGCTTCTTGGCAACGACGACACGAAAAAACGGTTTTTTGTCGAGCTGAACGGCACGTTTGTTTTCGATAAAGTCGGTTTTGGATGGGTGGTCAACAACCGCCAATTTTTGCCCGATAGTTACACGCGCTATAAGAACCGCATTGGCTTGATAGACTCGCGGGGTGATCTGATTTCGACAACCAACGACGTGATACTTTCCTTCCCCTACAAGGATTGCGTCCTTGAGGGCGGGCAGACAAATGACGACCAGAAGCGCAATGAGGTTTTCTATAATGCCACCCTCGCCCCAGACGAGGTGGATAGACTGCTCTATCCGAAAGTGTTGGTCAGGTCGCGGAGATATACGGCAAGCGGCATTGAAGAAGGCGTGACATTCGGCGATGGCGACAATCTCATCATTAAGGGGAATAATCTCCTTGCTATCTCGTCGCTCTTGAAGCGGTACGAGGGCAGGGTTAAATGTATTTGTATTGACCCGCCATACAACAAAGGCACCGATGAATTTGGATATAACGATAACTTTAACCACTCTACTTGGCTTGTATTTATGAAAACACGGCTTGAAGTGTCTCGGAGACTGCTTTCACAAAATGGCACTATATTCATTTTCTGCGACGATAGCGAACAGGCTTATTTACGTGTTTTGGCCGATGAAATCTTTGAACGGGAATCTTTTATACAGACAATAATTTGGAAAAACTGTGACAACAGTAATAACGATGCAAAACAATTTTCCCAAGACCATAACTATATCCTTGTCTACTCAAAGAACCCAAAGTGGGAAAGCCTAAAATTAGACAGAACATCAGAACAGGCGAAGCACTACAAAAACCCAGACAACGACCCACGCGGTCCTTGGTTTGACGGAAATCCTGTGAACTCCCCCAACCCACGCCCTAACCTAACATATACGATTACCGCTCCGAATGGCAACATCATCAACCCGCCTGCTAACGGTTGGCGATGGGATAAAAAAGAACTCCAGCGGCGAATGGAAACTGGAGAAATTCGGTTTAATGCCAGTAACACAAATATAGTCAGACGCACCTATCTTAATGAACAGGGCGGGTTGCCTCCATCTTCGCTTTGGGACATTTGCGAAGACTGTATGTGGACTGACATTGAAGAAACAGGTCATACTCGACAAGCAAAGTACGAACAGAAAAAGCTGTATCCCGGCGTAACTACAAGCGACCTATTCAAGACACCTAAACCGGAAAAGGTCATTGAAAAGATACTACGAATAGCAACATTTGAAGGAGATATTGTAATTGACTTTTTTGGTGGAAGTGGAACAACGGGCGCTGTCGCTCACAAGATGAAGCGTCAGTATATACTGTGTGAGCAGATGGACTATATCGACGACTTTATCATTGCCAGAATGAAGAAGGTTGTCGAAGGTGAACAAGGGGGTATTTCTAAAGCCGTCGAATGGAAAGGTGGGGGTTCGTTTACCTACTGTGAGTTGGCAAAATGTAATCAGCACTATGTTGAACGCATAATGGCTGCAAAAGATGACAGTGAGTTAGCCCCAATATGGCATGAAATGAAAGCAAGCGGGTTTATAAGCCATTACATAAATCCTAAAGAAATAGATGAAAATGCAGAAGATTTCAAGGCACTATCATTTAACAACAAGAAGAGGCTTTTTATAGAGCTGCTCGATAAAAATATGCTTTATGTGAATCTTTCAGAGCTGGACGATGAGGAGTACGCCATAAGCGACATAGACAAGGCTTTCACACGCAGCTTCTACGGATTGGAGGGAAATTAATGTTCCTTTTTCAGCAAATGGACTCCATCCGAGACTTTTCGCCGATTGCATTTAAGGAATTGCCTGACATAATCCCGCAAAACCTTAATCCAGCGTTCGAGCTGCGCCCTTATCAGAGCGATGCTTTCCGCAATTTTATCACGTTTTATGAGAGCGACAAATGTCCGAATCCGACACAGGTATTGTTTCATATGGCGACTGGCAGCGGCAAGACGCTCATCATGGCGGGACTAATTGTGTACCTATTTCAACGGGGATACCGTAACTTCCTCTTTTTTGTAAACCTTGATAACATCGTCAAGAAAACGAAGGACAACTTTTTGAACGCTGCTTCGGCAAAATATCTGTTTGCGGAGCAAATTGTCATTGATAGCGAAACGGTCAAAGTCAACGAGGTAAGCAACTTCCAAGGTGCAAGTCCGGATGCCATTAACATCTGCTTTACGACCACGCAGGGGCTTCACTCGTATATGTGGTTTCCGAAAGAAAACTCGCCGTCCTTTGATGACTTCGCCGATTCAAAGACTGTCTTGATTGCTGACGAAGCGCACCATCTCAACGTGGATACGCGACGTGGCAAAGTGGATGCAGCGGAGGACTCCCTACGGCAGAGTTGGGAAACGACGGTTCGCCGTATTTTCGAAGCAAACCGTAATAACCTACTGCTTGAATTCACGGCCACCTGTGACTTGCAGAACCCTTTCATATTAGGCGAGTACGAGAACAAGATTATATTTGATTACCCGCTCCGCAAATTCCGCGAGGAGAAGTATTCGAAGCAGGTACGGGCAATCCGAGCAGATATTGGCTATACAGATCGTATGCTGACGGCTTTGTTGTTCAGCCAATACCGCTTGAAGGTGTTCCAAGACCATCGACTCTACATTAAACCTGTAGTGCTTTTCAAGGCGAAAACTATCGCCGAGAGCAAGGGGTTTGAACAAACTTTTTACGAGATGATTCGTGCGCTCACTGGCACGACCTTGGAGCGCATTGTTTCAGCTTCACCGCTCGCGGAGGTCAAGCGTATGGCGGACTATTACGCTTCCAAGAGCATCGACTTTGAGGAGTTGGCGCAGGAATTGCGCGAAGAATTTAATCCCGACCACTGTATCTCGGTCAACGATGACAAGGAGGCAAACGAGCGGCAGATTCTGCTTAACTCCCTCGAAAGTCGTGACAATCCATACAGGGCTATTTTCGAGGTCAAGAAACTGGATGAGGGTTGGGATGTCCTGAACCTCTTTGACATCGTGCGCCTTTACGAAACTCGAGATGCTTCCAAGGGCAAACCTGGTGCAAGTACCATCGCCGAGGCGCAGTTAATTGGGAGAGGCGCTAGGTACTGCCCGTTCATCATCGATGAGGACGATGAAAAATATAAGCGCAAATATGACGGAGATGTAGACAACCCGCTCCGAGTCTGTGAGGAGTTATACTATCATTGCCAGTACGATAGCCGTTACATCGACGAGTTGAATAAGGCATTGATTGCCACTGGCATCATGCCGGAGAGCCAGACCGAGGTTCATTACGTACTGAAAGAATCCTTCAAGCAGGACGAACTTTATAAAACGGGTATCGTATTTCTCAACAAGCGTGAGGTTAAAAGTCGCAAAGATATTGTAGAGTTGTTGCCATCCGTCCGCGATAAGGAATACACAATAACCGTAAATACGGGCAAGACAGCGATGGACACCATGATGATGAACGTGCACTCGAACACTACCGTTAAGACGTTTCAGCACAGAACGACCATCAGGAAGGTAGCAGCTTACAACTACTCGATTGTTCATAGCGCGCTCCGTCGTATCGACGTCTTTAAATTTAGCATCCTGCGCAGCTACTTTCCAAACCTGAAATCGCTAAGGGAGTTTATCACGGATGATGCATATCTCGGTGGTGTGAGAATGCTCATCGAAAGTCGTGACGAAACACCTGCACCCGGAACCTACTACGAAGCCTGTATGTACGTCCTGACGAAAATTGGGGGCGAGATTTCAGCCATCAAGGAAACCTACGAGGGGACGACGGATTTCAGAGATAAGAAATTCAGTGAGGTCTTCCGCAGCAAGACACTGCATATAACAGACCCGCACGGAGAGGGCGAAGGCATCTCGCAAAATGCCCCGTCCATCCGCCCCGAATGGAAAATCAACCTTGGTGTTGCCGATTGGTTTATATTCAACGATAACTTTGGCACAACCGAGGAGAAAGCGTTTGTGGCGTACTTTGCCTCTTATGTGGAGGCCTTGAAAAAGGAATATGAAACGGTCTATCTTGTACGAAATGAAAGACAGCTTGTTCTATATTCCTTTGACGGCGGCGAGCGTTTCGAGCCGGACTATTTGATGTTCCTACGCCGTCGAAATAGTACTGCATCTGAGCAGTACCAAATTTTCGTTGAACCGAAAGGCAATCACCTAATAGCACAAGATAAATGGAAAGAGGACTTCCTCTTGCAGATTGAGAGTCGCGGGATTCCGAAAAAAACATTTGCAGACGACAACAAATATTACGTATGGGGCTTCCCATTCTACAATCAGCAGAACAGGATGAGTGAATTCACGAAAACTTTCGAAAAGGTCTTGCCTTCATACGGCGATACTCTGAAAGTCGCAGAAACTCCCGCACCGTATGGCCAGGGAGACGAATAGCTAGTACACGGTACGAAAGCGAGGTGTGGCATATGGCGGACGTGTATGATAAAGAAAAGCGCTCCGCCGTGATGCGGAATATTAAGGGAAAAGGCAATAAATCCACCGAGTTGGCACTTATCGCTATCTTTCGTGAGCAAGGCTTGAACGGTTGGCGACGAGGATACCCGGTCAAAGGGCACCCTGATTTTGTTTTCCTCAAAGAAAGAATTGCCGTATTTGTAGACGGGTGTTTCTGGCACGGCCACGATTGCCGGAATACAAAACCTAAAGACAACGAAGATTTCTGGGCGAAGAAAATCAGTGACAACGTTGAACGGGATAAAATTGTAACGAAAAATTTTGAGAGTAGAGGTTGGACAGTTCTCCGTATCTGGGAATGCGAGTTAAATAAGAAAAACCGCGCGGCACTTAATGAAAAACTTAGTGTGCTGAAAGTTTGCGGTGCTGAAACGACCATAAGTGAAAAGTAGTGAGGGAGTTTCATATAATTCAATAATCCCTGATAAGGCAACACAGATCATACTGATTAATTTTTCTCTTAACCCTTTAATTTTTCTTGCTTACGACTCAGGGTGGGTGCATTAAGCTGTTACCGATGCTTAAGTGACGGTAATCTCCAAAAACGAAAAAGCAAGGCAGTCTGGGCGTTTCTGCACCCACCTGTCTTGCTTTTCTTTGTGTTATAAGCGTTTCCGCAAACGAATAATAAAAAAAATAAACCAGGCATTGTATCAATGCCTGGCTGATTTCCTGGTGGAGACGGGGGGACTCGAACCCCCGACCCCCTCGTTGCGAACGAGGTGCTCTCCCAGCTGAGCCACGCCCCCATAAATCAATTAGATCTGTTTCAAAGATAAATCCATTAATAATTATAAGTTTCCAGCGCTGGAGACGCAAGGGAAATAATCTTCAGTTTATAACCCGGCGAAAGCACTTCCCCCGCTTCTTTAAGTGATCGGTTCCTAGTAACCAAGCAGGCGGCGGCTTATAATCTCCTGCCAGAAGAACAGTGGAATGTAAACTGCCAATGCCTGGTCTTTTGCAGAAAAGGATGCAATGCGTATCCCTATAAGTGGCCATTAAAATAGCTAAAAAATATTGACAAAATAGCTAAAAAATTAATATAATTACACTTAATAAAATAGCGTGGGGGTTTTTATGCGGATTAATACCACTGATTTGCAGAATGCTTTCGGTAAATATTTGGCCCTGGTTGAGAAGGAAGATATTATTATTACCAAAAATGGCAAGAATGTGGCCAAGCTTATTCACTATAGTGAACCCGATTATTTTCTGCTGCATGAAGAAATGGGCAACTATAAATCCACCAGGAGGATCAGCTATGAAGAATATACGGCAATAACCAATTCGTCTGATCAACGTTACGAACTTATTGACGGCGAGATTTATCTGATGGCTTCTCCCAGTTTTCAGCATCAGGTAGTGGTAAACGAAATAGCATGGCATTTCAATAACTATTTTAGGAAACATCCATGTAAATCATTAACTGCGCCATTAGATGTAAGGTTATTCGGGTATGCGACCAAGTTCGAGGAAGACCCTAATGTGGTCCAGCCGGATGTGATTGTAATCTGCGATTTGAACAAGATCATCGACAACAAGTATGAGGGCATACCCACATTGATTGTGGAAGTTCTTTCTCCATCAACGAAAGGCAAGGACCTGGCAGCAAAATTACACCTGTATATGAAAAGCGGTGTTGCCGAATACTGGATTGTGAACCTGGAGAGCAGAAATATTGTTCAATACTCCTTTACTGCAGACAGAGATATTGACAGCCTAACCATCCTTATGGAAGCAGATATGATTAAATCAGCTGTTTTTGGTGACCTGCAGATAGCCTTGGAAGATCTTTTTACTGGAATTTAGTCCCTTAACCGGAAGCTAAAGTCGGAAAGTCAGCTTAGGCACTATAGGCGCAGGCCATGATTTCTCACTGTATTCCATTTTCTGTTTGGATTGGATCAGCCCCAGGTGCTATGGTCAAAATCCCCAGCATAATGAGCTTGGTACTACACAAGCTAAGTCAAAAGAAAAGAGGGGATAAAAAGATGAACCACAATTATTTTAGGCCCCAGGGCAGACAACCGGCTGTAGATGACCGCTGGAATAATAGAGATTCGGGTACGGGATTAAGCGAGGATATGGAAAAGTACCTGGAGGAAATTATTAGCGATCCGCAGTTCTTCGTTTTCTAGAAACCGGGGGGCGGGCTAATAGCCTGACCCCCGATAAACACTTGCAGTTGGGGAGGGCCAATTCCGGACCGGTATTATTTGCTGATAGTATCTCCGGTTCTGTTTGAATCAAGTACAGCCACAGTACAGCGTGATATGCAGACCAGATCATCCGTTTCGTCCAAAATCCGTACCTCCCACACCAGGGTTTTTTTCCCAACATGGACCGGTTTGCCCACCGCTCTGACTACTCCACCGGCTACACTTTTTATATGATTGGCATTAATCTCCAGCCCAACAGCACTTTGCCGTTCCCGGTCGATGAACAGGTAACTACCGGCTGATGCTACCGTTTCAGCCATTACCACCGATACTCCCCCGTGCAAAATGCCAAAGGGATTGTGGGTTTTCCAGGTTACCGGCATGGAAGCCACTACTCTATCCCGAGTGTATTCCACCAGCTCTATTCCCAAAGTCGCCATGGCTGTTTTACTGACATCAAAACCACTTATATTGCTCATTTATCTTCCTCCCCGGCTGATTTCAATTACTACTAATTATACCACTTTATCACTGGGGGGGCCGAATGTGGAGGGGATTTTGAGAAACAACTGCCTAAGAAATTCCTTGATGTGGTATCGGCAATTTTGGGGTAGACTGTAAGGAGCAGCCGGGAGCTGGCGTAATGATGAGTAAAAGAGGCAGCTGGCGGCAGGAGGAGGATTGAAATATGAAAAGGTTTATAGCGATTTTATTGCCCCTGACTTTCATGGTGGTTGGTCTGAGCCCGATTTCTGGTCTGGCCGCAGACAAAACCCACTGGGCTCAGACCTATGCGGATGAGCTGCAAAGCCGTTATCCGCTGAGTGAAACCCTGGGTGATTATGATTATAATGCTTATATAAGCCGGGGTGATCTGGAAAAACTACTGCAATGCACCATGAATACCGAGGTTAAACTGTCATCCACCAGCCGACAGGAGGTAGTCAGCAAAATGGTGGATATCTTTTCGGCCCGAACCGGCATTAATCTGGATGAAGTTCTGTTTGTGGCCCTGGTGCCTTTTAAGGATTTTGACCAGATTCGTCCCGAGTATACCCGAAACATTATGTATGCTTACAGCAGCGGATTGCTCAAAGGGCGAGGGGACAATCTCATGCATCCGGCTGCCAGCCTGACCTATGCGGAAACACTGGTGCTGATAAGCCGTTTGGATAGTATGGTGGCTGAAGACGCCTTTTACGTAGAAAGTGAGGCGGTAAAACAGGAAGCCAGCTATAAATTCAATTTCAAGCTGCTCAATCGATCCGGCATAGAACAGGAGTTAACCTTTGCCTCCGGGCAGATTTTCGAGGTAGCAGTTACTGACCGGCTGGGGCAGGAAGTATATCGGCATTCGGATAATATGATGTTTGCCCAGGTGATAACCGGGAAAACCATTGGTGCCGGAGAATCCCTGTCCGGCCAGGTAATATGGGATTTGAAGGATAAAACCGGAGTACCGGTACCCCCGGGACGGTACAGTGTTCAGATAACTTTCATCCCTATGGAGAGCAGAGATCCCTGCAACAGTGCCCTGTCAAGTATTATGAGTCTGGAAATATAGACTTTAAGACTTTGCCCGGCCACCCATCTGAGGACAGGAAGGGTAGCCTTTTAATCTGTCTAAGCCCAGGCAAACAGATGGGATGATAATCGAAACCATCCCGAAATCATTCATGGACTATTACTGGTTTGCCGCTGTATGCCCGGATCAGATCTTTCAGCTGGGCCATCTTTTCCGGAGGGGGCGGATGAAGATCTCCCAGTTCATATTCCATCCCCAGTATAGCCCATTTATGTCGCCCCAAGGCGTGATAGGGCAGCAGGTCTACCCGCTGCACCCAGGCCAGGGAAGCAATAAAGCCGGCCATGGCTTTTACCTCGTCGACGGAATCAGTCCAGCCTGGCACCACTACATAACGTATCCATATCGGTACTTGATAATCATTGATCAGTGCTATATTGGCGAGGTTTAGTTCATTGTCTGCTCCTACCAGTTCCAGGCTTCTGCCCGGGTTCATCTGCTTGATGTCGGCCAGGACCAGGTCGGTGTATTCCAGCAAGTTCTCTACCATCCGGGTGGATACATACAATGAAGAGTCAAAAGCGGTTGAAATCCCGGTTTCCCGGCAGCATATAAATATCTCCCGGATAAAACGGTGCTGCAAAAGGGGTTCGCCGCCGCTGAAGGTGACGCCCCCTCCGCTGGCTTCAAAATAAGGCCGGCCCCGGTTTATAATATCCATTAATTCCTCGGGTGAAAATTCCTGGGAATCAGTATTTTCCCTGCTCCAGGTATCAGGATTATGACAGTATTTACATCTCAGGCAGCAGCCCTGCATAAAAATGACGGTTCTGATGCCCGGGCCATCCAGGGCAGAAAAGGTGTCGATGGAGTGAACCCTTCCTAACATCGGGCTACATCCTCTTAAAAAAGGTGCGCAGGATAACTTCTTCCTGCTGCTCCCGGGTAAGCTTGATGAAATGGACTGCATAGCCGGATATCCTGATAGTAAGGTCGGGGTATTTTTCCGGGTGCTCCATGGCTTCCTGCAGGGTTTCCAATCTTAACACGTTGACATTCATATGATGGGCATCCTGCCGGAAATAGCCGCTCAAGAGAGCGGTCAGGTTGGAAATCTGTTCCTCTCGGCCGGCCCCCAGGGCGCTGGGAACAGTGGAGAAGGTGAAGGATATTCCATCCCGGGCATGATGATAGTTCAGCTGGGCCACAGAATTCAAGGCTGCCAGAGCCCCACGTTCTTCCCGGCCATGCAAGGGATTGGCGCCCGGAGCCAGGGGCTGACCTGCCTGGCGGCCATCAGGGGTGGTGCCGGTATGTTTCCCGTACATAACATTAGAAGTTATGGTTAATATGGAAAGGGTATGCTGGGCATTTTTATAGGTAGGATGCTTTTTCAGATTGTTTATGAAGTCCTCCACCAGGTAGGAGGAAATCCGGTCTACTCTGACCTCATCGTTGCCGAATTTGGGAAAATCTCCTTCAATAGTGAAATCGGTGATGATGCCCCGCTCATCTTTAATCCCCCGGACCCGGGCATACTTGATCGCGCTCAGGGAATCTGCCGCAACTGACAGGCCCGCGATGCCAAAGGCCATGTAAGTATGGATGCTGCTGTCATGCAGAGCGAATTGCAGGGCTTCATAGGCATATTTGTCGTGCATATAGTGAATGACATTCATAGTATTAACATATAGTTCGCACAGCCACTCCAGCTGTATTTCCAAGCGGCGCATTACCTCATCGTATTCCAGGATATCCCCGGGGTATATGGGTGTTTCTGCTCCTGCCTGTTCTCCGGTGATCTCATCCCGGCCTCCGTTTAAGGCGTACAACAGCAGTTTAGCCAGGTTGCATCGGGCTCCGAAAAACTGAGTTTCCTGCCCGATCCTCATGGCTGAGACACAGCAGGCGATGGCATAATCATCCCCGTAATACCTGCGCATCACATCATCGTTCTCGTACTGTAAGGTGCTGGTGTTAATCGAGAGCTCGCTGCAGAAACGCTTAAAATTATCCGGCAGACCCTCGGACCAGAGGATGGTCATGTTGGGTTCGGGAGCCGGTCCCAGGTTGTACAGGCTGTTGAGCAGACGGTAGGAAGTGCGGGTGACCAGATGCCGGCAATCCAGCCCTATGCCCCCCAGGGATTCCGTTACCCAGTTGGGATCACCGGCGAAAAGTTCATTGTATTCCGGAGAGCGCAGATGTCTCACCAGGCGCAGTTTTATCACCAGCTGGTCGATTAGTTCCTGGGCTTCCCTTTCTGCTATTTGGCCCTGGGCCAGATCTCGTTCAATATAGATATCCAGGAAGTTGGCGATTCGGCCCAGGCTCATGGCGGCTCCGTTTTGTTCCTTGACTGCCGCCAGATAGGCGAAATACAACCATTGCACAGCTTGGAGGGCATCCCGGGCGGGATGGGAAATATCGAATCCATAGCCGCCTGCCATCTCCTTCATCTCCTCCAGGGCTTTCATCTGCAAATAAATATCCTCCCGCAGCTGTATGGATGCCCCACTCATTTCCCGGCCCATCAGCTGCAGGTCTCTTTTTTTCGCCTCCAGCAGCCGCTTGGTTCCATAAAGGGAAACTCGCCGATAATCTCCGATGATCCTGCCTCGGCCATAGGAATCAGGCAGGCCGGTGATAATGCCCACCCTTCGGGCCAGTTTCATCTCCGGGGTGTAGGCCGCAAATACTCCGTCGTTGTGAGTGGGACGATACTTGCGAAAGAAATCCGCCACCTGGGGATCAGGTTCGCAGCCATAGGCCTGACAGGCTTTGATGCTGGGATTCAATCCCCCGAATACGTTTATAGCCCGCTTCAAAGGCTGATCAGTCTGCAGTCCGACTATAGTTTCCAGTTCTGCATCAATATATCCGGGAGGATGGCTGGTTATGGTAATCGGTACAGAGGCATCAACTTCCAGGACTCCGCCTTGGTCAAATTCAGCTTTCAACAAGGCCTGGCATTTCTTCCACAGGCGGGAAGTTTTGTCCGAGGGGCCGGATAAAAAGCTGTTATCTCCATCGTAAGGCCGATAGTTCTTCTGAATAAAGTCTCTTACTTCAATGCGTGCTGTCCATGGTCCGGGCTTGAAACCTTCCCAGGCTGACATTATTTTATCACTTCCTTATCAGATTACTGCCTGGGCTTATTATTATCCCGGCGGCGGATTTTTAATCGGATGGATGGTCACGGTCACGGGAACAGATGACCCACCGGCCGGAAAATGTTATATTAGAACGTGAAAAGATTGCTTGCAAGAAGATAAAATATTTGTACATGGCAGGTGATTGGTGTGATAGCACTTCAGGCCCGTAATCTTAGCAAGTATTATGGCGATCAACATATTTTGAAATCTGCCACCCTGCTGCTTAATGAAAGAGAAAGGGTAGGCCTGGTCGGCGCCAACGGCACCGGCAAAAGCACCCTGTTAAATTGTATCAGCGGACGGTTGGAGTATGACAGCGGGGAAGTCATTAAAGGGGCTTCCTTATCCCTGGCTTACCTGGAACAAATGCCTGCACCGGACCCAGACAGCACTGCCTGGGAAATGGTTATGAGCAGTTATTCTCATCTGCTGGCCTTGCGCGGTAAAATAGCTGACCTGGAACAACAAATTAGTCAGGGCTATAATTTGGATCCCTTGATGGAACGCTACGCGGCCTTAACCGAAGAATATGAAAGAAACAACGGTTATGCCTGTGAGAATCTGGCCCGTAGAATACTGGCAGGACTGGGGTTCAAAAATGAAGACTTTAGTCGACCGGTGTGCAGTTTCAGCGGCGGACAAATAACCCGCATCAACCTGGGGCGCCTTCTGGCACTGGCCCCGGATCTGCTCCTGCTGGATGAACCCACCAACCACCTGGACCTGGAATCAGTGGAGTGGCTGGAGGACTTTTTGAAGGACTACCCGGGTACTATACTGATCGTATCCCATGACCGCTGGTTACTGGATCGGGTGGTCAACCGGATTGTTGAATTAAAAAATGGCAGACTCAGGTCCTATCCGGGGAACTTCAGCACCTATGTCAGAACAAAAGCGGCAGAGGAAGAAACGGAAAGAAAGGCCTATGAAAAACAGCAGGAATATATAAAAGAAACGGAAGAATACATTCGCAGATTCAAAGCGGGGATAAAATCCAAGCAGGCCCGGGGACGGGAGACCCGCCTGGAAAGACTGGAGCGGCTGGAAAACCCGCAGTATACAGCCACTATTGGCTCCTGGGACATTCCCCTGGCATACGAGAGCGGACATAATGTCCTCAGCCTGCAGGGAGTATCCAAGGCCTATGAAAACCTGGAGCTTTTTTCCCGGTTGGATCTGGAGCTGCGCAAGGGTGAAAAAGTCGCCTTAATTGGACCAAATGGCAGCGGCAAGACTACCCTGCTGAAAATTATAAGCGGACAAGAGCCGGCCGATGCAGGACAGGCAAGGTGGGGAAGCCGGGTACAGACAGCCTATTTCGACCAGCAATATGAAGATCTGGAGCCTGGCAATACGGTCCTGGAGGAGATAGTGTTCAATTCTGAGCTTACCATGGGGCAGGCCCGCAGCTTGCTGGGAAGGATGCTGTTTCGAGGAGACCAGGTCTTTAAAACTGTTGCGGACTTGAGTGGAGGTGAAAAAGGAAGGCTGGCCATGCTGAAAGTTATTCTGAGCGGGGCCAATTTCCTTATCCTGGATGAACCCACCAATCACCTGGATATAGAAAGCCGGCAGGCAGTGGAGGCTATGCTGCAAGCATACACCGGAACCTTGCTGCTGGTCTCCCATGATCGTTTATTGATCGAACAGGTAGCCGACCGGGTACTGGCCCTGCATGACGGGGTGCTAAAAGACTATCCCGGCAGCTTCAGCTATTATCTGGAAAAACGGAAAGAGCTGGAGCCCGGTGATAACCCAGGCCTGGCAGGAGCAAAACCAATTACCCGGCAGCAGGAGTTCAGGCTGAGACAGAAGGAACAAGAAAGAAACCGTAAAATGCTGGATAATCAGCTGAACCAACTAGAAGAAAAGATCCACCATCTGGAAAGCAGGAAGGCGGAACTGGAAGAATTGCTGGTGAGTCCCGATATATACAGTGATCAGGAAAAATCCCAGTATTGCCTGAATGAATATGAGAAAGCCAAGGACGAAATTGCTCAGGCTTATAAAGCCTGGGAAGAGCTGCTGGAAGAAATCGATCAATTCCAGGAAAAAACAGGAGGTCAAGCTTATAAACAGTAACAACCAGGAAAAGGTAATAATGGTAGGTATGAAATTAGACGGAGCCGGCAGTTCAGGTTTTGAAGAATATCTGGAAGAACTCCGGGGACTGATCGAAGCTGCCGGGGGGCAGGTGCTGGCCAGCCTGGTACAGGCCCGCAGGAAGCCGGAATCAGCCAGTTATATCGGCCGGGGCAAGGTGGAAGAACTGAAGCATCTGGCCCAAGAGCTGGACCCGGATGCAGTAGTGTTTGACCGGGAGCTTTCGCCCATACAGCTCCGCAACCTGGAGCAAGCCCTGGATATTAAGGTGATTGATCGTACTATGCTGATTCTGGACATATTTGCCCAACGGGCCAGGTCCCGGGAAGGCAAGCTGCAGGTAGAACTGGCTATGCTGCAGTACCGCTTGCCCCGTTTGCGCGGTATCGGTACTCAGTTGAGCCGTCTGGGAGCCGGCATCGGCACCCGGGGAGCAGGTGAACAGAAGCTGGAACTGGACCGCCGCTACATTAGGAGGCGTATCCAGGAAATAAAAAAGCAGATTGAAAAACTGGAGGCAACCCGGGAACTGCATCGAAAACAAAGACAGCGTTCTGGGATCAAAACCGTGTCCCTGGTCGGATACACCAACGCCGGCAAATCAACCCTGTTTAACGCCCTGTGCTGCATAGCCCATAAAAGCGGGTCGGAACAGGTACAAGCCGATCAGCGTTTATTTCAAACCCTGGATACCACTACCCGACGTCTGGATCTGTCGCGGCATCAGCAGGTATTGCTTACTGATACCGTCGGATTTATACAGGAGCTCCCGCCAGCTCTGGTAGCCGCCTTTCACTCTACCCTGGAAGAGGCCGTTGATGCCGACCTGCTGCTGCATGTGATAGACATATCTGACCGGCAGTACCTGGATAAGATTCGGGTAGTGGAAGAAGTATTGGAAGAACTGGGTGCAGAAAAAGAAACCATTCTAAATGTATTCAACAAGGTTGATTTGCTGGAGCAGGAGCCCCAGACAGTCGGGCATGGGGCGGTATATCTCTCCGCCCGGAGCGGCCAGGGACTAAAGAAACTATTGCAAGCAATAAGGCAAAGGCTGGATCTTGATTAGCCGTTCTGTTTCTGACTGCTGCCCATAGACTTTACCAGATGCTCCATTATATAATCTAATATAGATTCCACTGCCAAAAGTATGATTAACTATATTGAAAACAACCCGAGGAGGGTATACATTTTACCCGCAGCCTCAATAGTAAGCAATGGGAACCTCAGTGATACCCGGAAGGTGAAGAGTAAGGGTTTCTGGTACGCCAATGCAATAATTATATATGCCAAGAAGCCGGTGGCAGGTTTTTGCAGTTATATCAATAAACAGCTGCTAAAATGCAGATTCTCCCGCAAATAATGGTGCATAAAATGGAGGCCGTTAATATGTTAGGTTTTAGTATTGACAGCATAGATGGATTACTAGTAGAAAGTCCCTATATGGCATTGGTGATTGTTGATAAAGATGGATATATCACGGTAATGAATCAAGTTTTTCTTGATTTGCTGGGTTTAAGCAGGGATGAAGCTATTGGCAAATATGTGCTGGAAGTACTCCCTAACTCGGAACTCCCCGAAGTACTGAAAACAGGAAGGATTGATAAAGCCGACATATGGCCTCTAAACGGAAGGGATACGGTGGTGACTCGTTTTCCCATAGTAAAGAACGGAGAAATCATTGGGGCCATAGGCCAGAGCTTCTTCCTGGATATGTCCGGCGCCCGGATTTTAATGCAGAGGCTGCAGGAAACCGAAGAAGAATTCCGGGCCTATTCCGAGGCTATGATTGAAAGCCCTTACATGGTTTATGTGAGCGTAAACAAAGAGGGTTATATCACCATGATGAACCAGACCTATCTGGATGAACTGAAGCTGGAAAAAAAGGACGTTATAGGAAAGCATATTTCAGAGATCACACCTACTTCCCAGCTTCCGGAAGTATTGAACACCGGGCGGGTAGATAAAGCCGATATATGGCCCATAAACGGAAGAGATACCATTGTAACCCGCCTGCCGATAATAAAAAATGGGGAGATAATCGGTGCCATTGGCAAGAGTCTTTTTCTGGATGTTTCCGGGGTAAAAATTATGATGCAGAAGATGCAGGAAACGGAAAAGGAATTTCGTGCTCTTTCAGAAGCCTTAATTGAAAGCCCTTACATGGTTTACGTCATAGTGGACAAAGATGGCATTGTTACGGCAATGAACCGTACCTACCTGGATATCCTGGGCTTTACCAAAGAAGAAGTGGTAGGCAAGCACATTCATGAGATTACACCTACCTCGGATCTGCCGGTAATCCTTAAAACAGGACGTATTGATGAAGCAGTCATCTGGCCTATTAATGGGCGGGACACCATTATGAGCCGCATGCCGGTTATGAAGGACGGCAAAATTATCGGCGCCATTGCCAAGAGTCTTTTTCTGGATATGTCCGGAGCCAAGATATTTATGCAAAAACTGCAGGAAACCGAGAAGGAATTCCGGGCTATATCCGAGGCTTTGATTGAAAGCCCGTATATGGTTTACGTTATTGTAGACAAGGAAGGTATAATTACCGCCATGAACCCTACTTATCTGGAACAGCTGGGTTTGGAGAAAAGCCAGGTGGTAGGGAAGCATATTCTGGACATCACTCCCAATTCACTGTTGCCGGAAACCCTGCGAACCGGTCGGATAGATGAAGCAGATATATATTCTATCAACGGACGCAACACTATTGTCACCCGTCTGCCCATCATTAAGGATGGTGAAATAATAGGAGCTGTTGCCCGGAGCCTTTTTATGGATATGTCCGGCGCCAAAATCCTGATGAATAAACTGCAGGAAACTGAAAGGGAATTGAATCTGTACAAAGAGGAGATCCGCCAGGGTTACCAGGCCCAATGGCAGTTCAAGGATTTAATCGGAGAAAGTTTAGCCTTTATCAAGGTCAAATCCGTAGCTGAACAACTGTCTCATACTGTTTCCACCGTACTTATTACCGGAGAAAGCGGAACCGGCAAAGAACTGTTTGCCCATGCCATTCATAACTCCAGCAATCGCAGCAATCATCCCTTTGTTAAAATAAACTGTGCCGCGCTGCCCGAAAACCTTTTGGAATCCGAGCTCTTTGGCTATGAAGAAGGTGCTTTTACCGGCGCTCGCAAGGGGGGAAAACATGGCAAATTTGAACTGGCCATGGGGGGGACAGTCTTCCTGGATGAAATTGGAGACATGCCCCTGACTATGCAGACCAAACTCCTGACCGTTCTGCAGGACAGAGTAGTGGAAAGAGTAGGCGGCACCAAACCTATTTTCGTCAACGTACGAGTAATTGCCGCCACCAACTGCAACCTGGAACAATTAGTAGCCGAGCAGAAGTTCCGCCAGGATCTTTTCTACCGTCTTAATGTAGTAAGGCTGGACATTCCTCGCCTTGAAGAACGCAGCGAAGACATTCCTCTGCTGGTAAATACCCTGATTCGCAAAATAAACAGCAAACTGGGTACCGATATTACCAAAGTATCTCATAAAGCCATCGAACTAATGCAATATTATGATTGGCCCGGCAACATACGGGAACTGGAGAATCTGCTGGAAAGAGCTATCAACATGGCTGATATGAATCGAGAAAACAGCATTACCATCAAGCACTTTCCGCTGCTGGTGGAAAATACCTATTTCCCCGCCGAACCCTCTGTTGCCGATTCCCTGACTCTTCCCGATGCTATTGAACAGCTGGAAAAGCAGTTTATTATCGAGGCATTGAAGAAGAGCGGCGGCAACAAAGTGCATACTGCTAAAGCCCTGGGCATTCACACTTCAGCCTTGTACCGCAAACTAGGCAAATATGGCCTTGATCAGTTATAGCTGGCGGTTTAACCTCCTTTTTTGCTCTCTGATAGAGCCAAGGGGTCAAATTTTGGCAACTCTCCTATTTTGAGAAATTTCACAAAATGGAATTTTTATAAACAAAACCTGCGGCGGATTCTGATCTTCACCTCCCTGCGGCGGCGGGTTTTAACTGCTCCCCGGAGTCTTTCTCATACTTTTTTATACCTGGCGAGACCCAATGGCGGTATTCCCAGGAGTGCTGCCCATGCAGCCGCAATATTTTGCTTATAGGGCAAAACAGCTTTGCTCTCTTATTTTAGGAATGGCTATGAATGCGGAAATTGTCGGCATAGCAGCTGCGATTGAACTTCAGCTGCTATGCTGTTTTGATATAGCCGGGCCTCCCGTAACTTGCCTGATAAAATTGGCGGTATACCGCAAAATTGCGGTATGCCGCCTTTTTCTGCTCATAAAAAACTTCCTGGCATCTATTTTGCTATATAACCTTTACAAGATAATCTGCTGCATCAAATGCAGTGTAGCTAAATAATCTTGCAAGGATTAGGAGGTGAAAAACCTTTCGCCGTATTCATCGAGGAATTTTGTTGATTGATTAAAGGAGGTATAAGTAATGGCTATTAATACAATTGCAATGCTGGGAGCAGGTACCATGGGACAGGGTATTGTTTGGGCCCTGGCCGCTGCTGGGAAGAAGGTCGTGTTATACGATATCAAACAGGAATTGATCGACCGGGCAATTGCTTCCATTGGAAAAAGTCTGGCCAAAGCTGAAGAAAAGGGCAAGGCGGCTCCGGGAACTGCAGAAGCGGTTCTGGGTAATATTATTGGGGTCAGCGAATTGGATTCCATAAAAGATGTAGACTTTGTAATAGAGGCTGTTTTTGAAAACATGGAAGTAAAAAAGGACGTCTACACCAAATTGGATGCTTTGTTAAAACCGGAAGTAATTATTGCTACCAACACCTCTTCTCTTTCCATTACCGAAATCGCTGCTATTACCAATAGAGCGGACAAAGTTGTGGGTATGCATTTCTTCAATCCGGCTAATGTAATGAAATTGATCGAAGTTATTCCCGCTCTGCAGACCTCGGAAGAAACCATGAAAATAGTTACTGATTTATCTATTGAGATTGGCAAGAAACCTATAAGAGTTAAAGAAGGTCCGGGTTTTGTGGTGAACCGCATCCTGGTTCCCACCATTAACGAGGGCTGTTTCATCCTGCAGGAAGGACTGGCCAGCGCTGAAGACATTGATACGGCTATGAAGTTCGGCGCCGGATGGCCTATGGGGCCGCTGACTCTCTGCGATCTGGTAGGCGGGGATATTGCCCTGGCGGTAATGAATACTCTGTATAATGAGACCGGAGATCCGAAATACCGCCCCTCCGGACTGCTTAAACAATATGTGCGGGCCGGATGGCTGGGAATGAAAACCAAAAAGGGCTTCTACACCTACTAAGACCCATCTGGGGCCTGAAACAGTGAACTTATGACCCTGAGGAAGGGAGAAAAAGGAATGAGCTTCGAAAACATCATTTTGGAAAAGGAAGACTATCTGGCAACTTTATATATTAACCGACCTAAGGCACTCAATGCACTGAATAAAGATACTTTATGTGAAATCAGGGCAGCTGTTCAGAACATCGCCGAAGACAAAAACATAAAAGTTGTAATTGTTACCGGTGCAGGTGAAAAGGCTTTTGTAGCCGGAGCTGACATCGCTTACATGCAGCCCCTGTCAGCAGTGGAAGGCCGGGAGTTTTCAGATTACGGAGAGAAAACCATGCGTATGCTGGAACTACTGGAAAAACCGGTTATTGCAGTTATCAAAGGCTTTGCCCTGGGGGGCGGCTGTGAACTGGCCATGGCCTGTGACATCAGGCTGGCAGCTGATAATGCTCTATTTGCCCAGCCGGAAGTGGGGCTGGGGGTTATTCCGGGTTTCGGCGGCACCCAGCGGCTCCCTCGCCTGGTCGGGGAAGGGCGGGCCAAGGAACTGACCTACCGGGCTAATACCATCAATGCCCAGGAGGCTTATCGTATCGGTCTGGTCAACCATGTTTATCCCGCCGAACAACTAATGGATGAAGCCAAAAAGATTGCCCGGGAAATTGCTGCCAAGGCTTGCCTGGCAGTAGGATTTGCCAAATTTGCCATCGGCAAAGGTATGCAGGCCGACCTGGATACTGCTATGAGCATCGAGTCCGACATGTTCGGCATGTGCTGTTCAACCCACGACCAAAAAGAGGGAATGGGCGCTTTCATGGATAAAAGGAAGCCCCTGTTTCAAGGGAATTAAAAGCTAAATGAAAAAATGGGAGGTTTTCGTAAGATGATGAAGGAAATACAAGATGTAGTAATAGTAAGTGCCTGTAGAACGCCTATTGCTAGATTTCAAGGCAGCCTAAAGGATGTCCAGGCCTTAGACTTAGCCATCACGGTAGCTAAGGAAGCTATAAAAAGAGCGGGTGTTGCCCCGGATGCTATTGATGAAATAGTTATGGGTGAAGTCTATCCCCATATGCAAGGATCTCTGCCCGCCCGTCAGGTCGGAAAAGCTGTCGGTCTTCCAGACAGAAGCAATGCCTGCAATGTAAACCAGAACTGTGCCTCCGGTATGCGGGCTCTGGACGTAGTAATAAGCCATATTCAATTAGGCAAAATTGATATCGGTCTGGTAGTGGGCGCAGAAAGCATGACCAATGCGCCCTACATGATCCCCAAAGCCAGAATGGGCTATAGAATGGGCCCCGGTCAGATCGAGGACTCCATGCTGCATGACGGTCTGGTGGATCGCCTGGTGCCCGGACATATGGGCCTGACCGCCGAAAATATCGCGGAAAAATACGGCATCACCCGTGAAGAATGTGATGAACTGGCACTTTTGAGCCATCAACGCAGTACTCGCGCTAACCAGGACGGCACCTTCGAAAGAGAAATAGTACCGGTAGAAATCAAGAGCAAGAAAGGAAGCAAATTCTATTCCCAGGATGAACATATGATTCCAGATGCCAGCTTGGAATCTATGGCCAAACTGGGTACGGCATTCAAAAAAGGTGGCGTAGTCACTGCAGCCAATGCTTCCGGTATCAATGATGCTGCCGCCGCGGTAATTGTCATGTCCAAGGCTAAAGCCCAAGAACTGGGACTTAAACCCCTAATGAAATTGATCAACATATGTGCTGAAGGCGTAGCCCCGGAAGTAATGGGTCTGGGTCCGGCAGTTGCCATTCCCAAATGCCTGAAAGAAGCAGGCATGAAATATGAAGACGTGGAATACTGGGAAATCAACGAAGCCTTTGCTCCTCAATTTATAGGCGTAGGCAGAATGCTCAAAGAAGACTTTGGTATTGATATGGATCTAAGCAAGGTCAATGTCAATGGCTCTGGTATCGGTCTGGGTCATCCGGTGGGATGCACCGCCCTGCGTATTGTAGTCTCCCTGTACTATGAGCTGGAAAAACAGGGTAAAACCATAGGAGGAGCGTCTCTTTGTGTAGGTGGCGGACCGGCTTACTGTTCATTATGGACTAGAGATATTTAAATATATTCTTCTAACCATTCTATTTTTAAAGGTGGTGGTTTGCCCAAGCCATCACCTGCCTCTTTAAGAATATTAAACACAGGATAAAAAAAGGAGGGAATGTTTAAATGGCTGCTAATTTTGCGGTTAATAATATAAGAGATTTTGAGTTTATCATCCAGGAATGGCTTCCAACGGATGAGGTTTTTAACTACCCCCAATTTGCCGACTACTACTCCAGAGATGATATAAAATCGGTACTGGGGCCTATCCTTAAAATGTGTAAAGAAGTGATAGAACCCACCAATGATGATGGTGAGAACAACCCGGTAAGCTTTGAAAACGGCAAGGTAACAACTCCGCCCAGTTTCGGGCCTCTTTTCCACCAGCTGCAGAGCGAAGGCTGGGGTACCAGCAATATAGATAATTCCGCAGATGCCATGGTGCTGCCGGAAATGCTGTATGCTGCGGTTTGGGAGTTGATCTGTGCCGCCAACCCGGCTTTTATGCCCTATATACTCCTGACCAGCGGAGCCGCCGATTTGATTCAGAGTTATGGCGATGAAAAGCTTAAAGCCACGTTTCTGCCCAAAATGATGGATGGAACCTGGGCGGGAACCATGTGCCTGACCGAGCCCAGCGCCGGATCTGATGTGGGCGATATACTGTCCAAAGCCTATCCCACCGATGATCCCCGGATATTTATGATCAAAGGCAATAAGATTTTTATAACCGGGGGGGATAATGATTTTACGGAAAATATCATTCACCTGTATCTGGCCCGCATTGAAGGCTCACGGCCAGGAACAGCCGGTATTTCCTTGTTCGTAGTCCCCAAATATTGGGTCAATGAAGATGGCAGCCTCACTGACAATGATTTCCAGACTACCGGTGCCGAACATAAGATGGGCTTGCACGGATCGGTAACCGCCTCTCTGGCTGCCGGGGAAAATGACGGCTGCCGTGGTTGGCTTTTGGGCAAGGACCCTCGGGAGAATGAAGGCAAGGGCGAAGGTATGGCCCAGATGTTCCAAATGATGAATCTGGCCCGCATGGAGACCGGCCACATGGCCCTATCCTGCGTCATAAATGCCTTTGCCAATGCCCGCGACTACGGTAAGGACAGAATTCAAGGCCGCCTGATGACCGATCCCAAGGCAGGGCGGGTAGCCATCATTAACCACGAAGATATCAAGCGCACCCTGATGATGGGCAAAGCCCATATCGAAGCCATCCGGGCCATGATGTACCGAATTTACCTGGCCTTCGACCAGAGGCACCGGGACCCCGATCCGGAAGTCAGAAAAGCAGCCAGTGACCTGATTGAAATGTGTACCCCGCTGTGTAAAGCCTATCCTTCCGATGAAGGCTGGTGGCTATGCGGCGAGGCCATTCAGGCCTATGGCGGATACGGCTATTGTTCAGAATACCCGGTGGCACAACTGGCCTGTGATATGAAGATCTACTCCATCTGGGAAGGAACAAATTTCATTCAGTCCATGGATCTGGTAGGGCGCAAGATGAGCATGCGGGGCGGATCGGTTTTCGCCGCATGGGTGCAGGAAATGGTCGATTTCTATGAAGCCAATAAAGGCAGTGAAACTCTGGGCAAGGAATTTGCCAACTTGGGCCGGGCACTAAACGCCTATAAGGAAATGACTGCTGCTCTGAGCGGGTATTTCAAGAGCAATGCCAGCCTGGTTCCTTTGTATTCTCGTCGAGTATTGACTGCTTCCGCCCAGCTGTACTGCGGGCGTCTGATTCTTGACCAGGCCCTGCTGGCGGATAAGAAGGCCAAAGAGTTGGGAGCAGATCATTATGATTATAATTTCTATACCGGTAAAGTAGCCACTGCCAGATACTATCTGCGCAATGTGGTACCTAATGTATGGGCAACTGCCGAGATAGTAATCGATGGTGATAGCTCAGCTATCGATGTTCCGGTTGATGTCTTTGAATACTAGAAGGTAAGGAGGGATTATCCCTTGGATTATAGCGCGGAATACCGGCGCAAATTGACGCCGGTGGATGAAGCCGTAAAGGTAGTTAAATCAGGAGACCTGGTACACTTCGGTGAATTTGTAATGAATTCCAGTTACCTGGATGCTGCCCTGGCCAAACGGGTTGATGAGCTGGAAAACGTCAATATATTTACCACTACTTGCCCGTTTCCCCCGCAGGCGGTCCTGGCTGATCCGGACAGAAAACATTTTATCTATAACGACTGGCATATGAGTGCCGCCAGCCGTAAATTGCACGACAAGAATCTTTGCAATTATGTGCCTTTGACTTACCATGAGGGACCGTCTTTCTATGAGCGTGGCTATATTGCCGCCGATGTGGCCTTGATCAAGGTGGCACCCATGGACAGGCATGGCTTCTTCAACTTTGGCACTTCGGTTTCATTGACTCCTTCGTATTGCGATACAGCCAAAACCGTCATTGTCGAAGTCAATGAGAAGGTTCCAGTCTGCCTGGGCGGCAACCGTGAGTCCATTCACGTATCCGAGATTGACTATATCGTGGAAGGCGACAATAAACCCATGATCCAGCTGCCTGAACTGCCCATTTCCGATATAGACAAGAAGATCGCCGGCATAGTGCTGGGAGAGATTGAAGACGGAGCCTGCCTGCAGTTGGGAATAGGAGCTATGCCTAATGCGGTGGGGGCCATGATTGCCCAGTCGGACTTGAAAGACCTGGGGGTTCATACCGAGATGCTGGTGGATTCATTTGTCGACATGTATGAAGCCGGGCGGATAACCGGCCGGCGCAAGCAAATAGACAAATGCAAAATGGTATATACCTTTGCCATGGGCACCAATAAATTGTATGAATTCCTGGACATGAATCCGGTATGTGCCATCTCCCCGGTAAGTTATACCAATGACCCGTTTATTATCGGGCAAAACGACAAAGTAATGGCTATCAACAATGCTATTGAGGTTGACCTCTATGGCCAGGTGGCCTCGGAATCATCGGGAATACGCCATATTTCCGGTACTGGCGGGCAGTTTGATTTTATCTTTGGGTCATATTATTCTCGGGAAGGTAAAGGTTTGATTTGTCTGACCTCTACCTTCAAGGATAAAGAAGGACAGCTGCAGTCCAGAATCAAGCCCATATTAACTCCGGGAGCGGTAGTGACCGTACCCAGGAGTGTCAATTTCTATGTAGTTACCGAATACGGCATCGCCATGCTCAAAGCCAAGTCAACCTGGCAACGGGCGGAAGCCTTGATTAACATTGCTCACCCGGACCTGCGGGATGAGTTGATTAAGGAAGCAGAACGTATGAATATTTGGGTAAGGAGCAACAAAATAGTCTAGGTAATTAAACAGTACCCCCTTTAATAATAATAAATTACCCCTACTTTGATAGAGCGGGTGAAAGGTACCAGCTTTCACCCGCCTATTAAAGCCCCTATGACGAGGCGAAAATAAGTCCTCTACTTTGGAACGGTGGGGTTTCTGTCAACAGAATCAGCGGTGAGAGCGGCCCCCTTCCCAATGCCCTGCAAAACTAACGGCCCGGCAGGTCCGTGATAGTTATCCGCCTCCCCGGTCTGTCAACTGTTCACGTAAGTAGAGACTATTTCCCCGTAATACATTACATGATAATCTTCCTGGGGATAGAATTTTTGCCGCAGTTCCGGTTCCAAAAGCTCCGGGTCCATAGCCTGCTTAAAAATCAGCCGGCACTCGTAGACCAGTCCGCATCCACCGATTACCGGGCTTTCAATCTCTTTGGCGTTATCCGCTTTAAGGCTGAACACCTTGAACTTGTCAATATCCCGACCGGATTGGGCGCCGGTACCGGCCAGAGATTTTTTGAAATCAGGGCTTAAAGGAAGTGTAACCGAGAAATCACGGGCTGCTTCTATAAGGTCAAAAGTATATCGTGAATACCTCACTCCTACTATTAGCACCGGCCTATTCCAGAAATAACCGATTGCTCCCCAGCCAATGGTCATAGTATTTATCCTATCCTCCGCCCGAACCGAGAGAAAAGCCCCGCGCGGCAACTGTTCCAGCATTTCCCGGGCCATGGTACTGTAAATTAACTGGTCTGACATCTGTCGATTTCCCTCCTTATACTTCTGAGCCTGAGTGAACCCAAATTGTGGTGCTCGAAGAGTGCCTCCTTATGTTTGTTATATTATTATTGTACTTTATACTTAAAGTACATATACATAAAACTTACGGCTCCTCCGCTTCCAACCCACAGTTGCCGTTAAGTCCGTTGCGCCCGTTTTCAGAAGCTACCATACCGGCAGATATTATGATCTCCATACCCTGATCCACAGTGATGTCCAGGATTTTGACGTCCTCCCGGGGCAGCACCACGAACCAGCCCGAGGTAGGATTGGGGGTAGTGGGGATAAAAAGAGAGTAAGTATCCCTTTCCACATACGGGAATTCATCATTGGTGACGAAGCCCAGGGAATAGATGCCCGGGCGGGGAAACTCAATCAGGCCCACCTTCTTAAAAGCGCTTTTATTGGAGGAAAACAGAGAATCGGTAATTCTCTTGGTGGTTCCATATACCTTGCCCAGCAGGGGGATTTTGCGCATGACCTTTTCCCACCAGCCCAGAATTTTATTACCCAGGTAGTGGCTGGAGATGAAGCCCAGCAGGATGATGAAAGAAATAATGATTATGAATCCCAATCCAGGTACAGCAAAACCGAAAATGGGTTCCAGGAGGGGTTTCAAAATATTGTCCAACAGGTTGAACAACCAGATGATTATCCAGATAGATATGTAAATCGGTAATAGAGTGGCCAATCCAGCCACGAACAGGGAGAGAATCCGCTTCATTGACAGTACCTCCGTCCAGGATTTTTCAAAATACGATAAGAACTTACCTACTAGATTATATACCAATACTAAGAAAATTTATCCAAAATCTTAACGCTTTAGCAGGATAATTTCAGTCGGCAAAGCTTAAGGATTAAATCCATAGGGGAGAAAAGGGCTTCTCATCCCGGGTAAGCTGAAACACCAACGGCGAGTTTAGCAGCTTGATATACAGATTGCTTTGGTGTTCAGGCATGGGATAGAAAGTATTGGGGCTGTGAATCCTCAGGACAAATGCCGTATTATCACGGTTAAAACAGTATGGGCGAATTTCTGCCGAGCGGCTCATTATTTCCTGGCTCAAGCAGCAGCCTCGGGAAGAAAAGAGATTTATCCTCAGATAAAACCAGGGATAGCAGGCGCCGTACTCCTCCCGCTCGATAAGCAGGAACTTGCTGCCGTCAGTGCTGAATAGGCCGTCACAAGCCTTTGCACTGATTTGGCGCAGTTGTTCGGTCTCAATATTATACCAGCAGGCCGCCGTCGTGCGAGCCGGAGGCACAGCGGCAAAAAGCAGCAAACACTTGCCATCTGGGCTGAAGCGGAATTCAGCTGTACCCCGCTCTTGCAAACGCTGTTTTATGCTGGAGACCACCGCCGGGGAGAGAGCCATATTTTCTTCCCCTGGAGTGAACTGTTCTCTCCTATTGCCTGGACTAAGCGGAGAATTATCCAGTTTTCTCCTGCAAAAGGGAGGCAGAATCTCCAGCTGGTGGTTATTTAAGCCGCAGGCTGCCTGCCATCCGTCAGCAGCCCATATTTTAACGGTATTTTGTCTTCGGTCCGGATATATGCCCTGCAGATCGGTGCGGTTAAATACATATAGAGTACGATGGGACATATCCTGGAGGTGAAGAGATTTGAGTTGGGTCTGCTTGTGCCCGCGGTTCAGGTAAAGGATGCATCCCTTAAGATTCAGGGGGCAAGCCGGCAGCAGCAGGGTATCGCCCGGGATCAGTCCCTGATCCAGCTGCAGGCGGTTGGCTTGCTTAATGTCCATCGGAGTTATTCCATATCTCGCAGCTATATCACCTATACTCTCTCCTCTTTGCAGCAGGTGAAACGCCAGCGGAACCGGCAGTTTCAGTCCTTGACCGGGCCTAATTCCTTTGCGTTCGGCTATAGACGGATTAGCCTTGACCAAGTCAGACTTGCTGCAACTGAAGAAATCGGCCAACCGGGATAGGGAATCCCGGTTCTGGCTCCAATAGACAAAGTCCAGGGAAGGAAAAGCAAGGGAGTGGCCCAGGGCCAGAAAGGTCTGGGGTCCGGCTATTCCATCAACCCGAATATCAGCATCTCTTTGGAAGCTGCTCAGAGCCTTAAAGGCAGTGCTCCCGAAAAAACCATCCGGAGTATCAGGATAATAACCCAGACGGTGAAGGCAGAGCTGCAAAAAATAGGTATCCAGGCCATGGCGGCCCTTCAGCAGCACCCTTCCGCCCAGAGGAGA
>Ga0334884_1000360_pt1 | contig 85643 bp, 72 predicted proteins | sample GraSluR1_MG_7_FD_207215 | JGI IMG/M metagenome (GOLD analysis project Ga0334884, IMG submission 207215) | Sludge microbial communities from methane-producing bioreactor in Wageningen University, Netherlands - Granular Sludge_12_05 R1 | ecosystem: Engineered > Bioreactor > Anaerobic >... | reverse complement strand
AGCTCAAGCAGCTCCCAGAAGGCGCCGCCGCCACCCTCGTCTTCAATCAACCCATGGTTCCCCTGGAGGGCCTGGGCCAGCCGGGAGCGCCGCCCGCCGTGACGCTCCAGCCGCCGGTCGCGGGGCGCTGGGAGTGGAGAGGGACGGCCACCCTGGTCTTCAGGCCGGAAGGCGAGCTGCCCCTGGCCACCCGCTTCGAGGTGAGCCTTCCCGCCGGCCTGAAGTCCTTCTCGGGACAGGCCCTGGCGCAGGAGTACCGGTTCTCGTTCACCACGCCCCGTCCCGACCTGGCCCGTTCGATTCCGGCCAACGGGGCCGAGTTCGTGCGCCCGGAGGCCACCCTGCTGCTGGCCTTCAACCAGCCTGTCCAGGCCAGCGCGGCGGCCGAGGCGATCTCCCTGCGGGCAGGCAAGAAAGACCTGGCGATTCAGCTCCGCCCTCCCTCTGAACAGGAATGGAAGGCCTTCCAGGACCGCGCCACCGGCGATGAGCCGCCGCCCGAGTCGGCCCGCAGGAATCTGCTGGTGGTCCAACCCGCCTCCCCGATGACCCTGGGCACCGAGCACACCGTGGAGATCCGTGCCGGTCTGAAGGGGGCCTCCGGAGCCGACCTGGGCCTGGAGAAGACCCGGACCATCCGTTTCCGCACGCTGAACAAGTTCGCCGTCTCGGGGCTCTCCACCGAGTCGGGGTGGCGTCCTGACGGGGCCCTGGTCCTGAAGTTCTCCAACCCGGTCTCGCCGAAGCAGCTTGTCGGAAGCCTGCGCTTCGAACCCGAGGTCCGTCTTCCGGAATGGTATGCCGAAGACGACTACGCCCGGACGGAGATCGACCTGTACCTGCCCATGAAGGCGCGCACGGCCTACCGGGCCCTCCTCACAGCCGACCTGCAGGATGACTTCGGAAACGCGCTGGGAGCCGCCTGGACGAAGGCCTTCACCACGACCGATTTCGCGCCGGCCCTGAATCTCTCGGGCGGGCAGGGGATCCTGGAGGCCCGGGGCGACCTTCGACTCCCGGTGGGCTTGAGGAACCTCCAGCGCCTGAGGGTCCGCATGGCGCGGATCGCTCCGGAGGACCTGGTTCCCCTGCTCCAGGACGAGGAGGCCTTCTGGTCCGACCGGCCCTTCACCCCTCCGGGAGGCTACCAGGTCGACGAGGACTGGACGCCGGTCGTTCCGCGGAACCAGATGGTGGATCGCCCCCTGGATCTGTCCCGGGCGCTGGGGGAACGCCGCACGGGCCTGGTCTACGTCCAGCTCCAGGCGGGCAAAGGGGAGTGGGCCTGGGATCAGCGGGTGCTGGTGCAGGTGACCGACCTCGGGTTGACGGGCAAGTTCTCGGCGGAGGACACCCTGGTCTGGGCCACCAGCCTCTCGGCGGCGCGGCCGCGGCCTGGCCTTCTGGTCGAGATCCGCGACGCCGAGAACCGGGTCCGCTGGAGCGGCCGCACCGACTCGAAGGGCCTGGCTGCCGCACCGGGCTGGGGTGCCTTGGAACTGGACAAAGGCGAGAACTGGGGGCTCCCGGCCCACTACGTCCTGGTCCGCGACGGGCAGGACCTGGCGTGCCTGAGCGCCGAGGGCTCGACCGGGATCTCGCCCTGGGACTTCGACCTGGACCACGAGTGGAACCCCGCGGCCCGGATCTACCAGGCCCAGGCCTTCACCGAGAGGGGGCTGTACCGGGCCGGCGAGCAGGTCCACCTCAAGGGGACCTTGCGGCGTTCCAAGGCCGGACGCTGGATCGTCCCCGACGAGGTCCAGGCCCTGGACTATGCGGTCTACGACTCGCGAGACCAGAAGATCGGCAACGGCACGACGCCGGTCTCGTCCTTCGGATCCTTCGACCAGACCTTGAAGCTGGACCAGCAGGCACCCTCGGGCTTCTATCGGGTGACGTGGAACCTGCCGCCCAAGGTGCGTCAGGCCGCGGGCATCCAGGAAGGACTCGTGGAGACCACCTTCCGGGTCGAGGCCTATCGGCCCGCCCAGTTCGAGGTGACCGTCGAGTCCCAGGCTTCGGCCTTCGTGCAGGGGGACGCGGCGCGCGCCACGATCCGCGGGCGCTACCTCTTCGGGGCCCCCATGTCGGGAGACCCCGTGCGCTGTTCGGCCCGCCTGGAGCCTGCGACCTTCCAGCCGGAAGCCTGGGAAGGTTTCCAGTTCGGCACCTTGCGCCTCTGGGGCGAGGACCAGCGCGACCAGGAGCGGATCCTGCTGCGCGAGGAGGGCACGCTGGACGAGCGGGGGCAGCGCGAGGTCACGGTCTCGCTGAAGGGGGTCTCGTTTGAAGGCCCGGCCCGGCTGGTCGTGGAGGGAACCGTCACCTCGGCCAGTCGTCAGGCGATCTCCGGGCGCACCTCTGCGATGGTCCATCCCGCCTCCCTGGCCCTGGGCCTGAAGACGGGGGGGAGCCTGCGCCAGGCCGGCGCCCAGGTTCCCGTCGACCTGGTGGCGGTCGATCCGCAGGGGAAGGCCGTCCCGGCCAGCCAGGTGCAGGTGCATCTGCTGCGTCGCGAGTGGGACTCGGTTCGCAAGGCGGGAAGCGGCGGGCGCTATGAGTGGGTCTCGCAGGCCCGCGACACCGAGGTCTCCAGCCAGACCGTCGGGGTTGGGGTCAAGCCCGAGCGCCTGACCTTGACCCCGCCGCGGGCCGGCCTGTACGTCGTCCGGGCCCTGGCCAGCGACTCGGAGGGCCGCCAGACGGTGGCCGAGAGCATGCTCTACGCCTGGGGCGGGGACTACGTGGCCTGGGCCCGCCAGGACGAGGATCGGATCGATCTGGTCCCGGACCAGAAGCGCTACGCCCCCGGCCAGTCCGCCCGGATCCTGGTCAAGTCCCCCTACGAGAAGGCTCGAGCCCTGGTGACCGTCGAGAGGGAGACGGTCCTGGACCGTTTCGTGGTCGACGTGGAAGGCACCGCGGACACCGTCGAGGTGCCCATCCGCTCGGATCACGTGCCCAATGTCTTCGTCTCGGTGATCCTGCTGCAGGGCCGCCTCCCCGACGCGGGGTTCGGCCCCGATGGCCTGGACCTGGGCAAGCCCTCCTTCAAGATCGGCTACGTCAACCTGCCGGTGGAGTCCACCGAGCGGCGGCTGGAAGTCCGGGTGACCCCCTCCAAGGAGGTCTGTGAACCGCGCCAGCAGGTCCGCCTGCAGGTCCAGCTCCGAGACTCGCAGGGACGCCCAGCCGCCGGAGAGGTGTGCCTGGCGGTGGTGGATGAGGGGGTCCTGAGCCTGATCGGCTACGAGACGCCCGACTACTTCCCGGCCTTCTACGGCCCCCGACCTTTGTCGGTGCGCACCTCCGAGGCCCGCCTGGACGTCATCGGACAGCGCTCCTACGGGGCCAAGGGGGCGGACCAGGGCGGAGGCGGCGGAAGCCTGGTGGGAGACTATCGGGAGGACTTCGTGCCGACCGCGTTCTGGAGCCCCCGGCTTCTCACCGACGAGCAGGGGCGCGCCCAGGTCGACTTCCAGCTCCCGGACAGCCTGACGCGCTTCCGGGTCATGGCGGTGGCCCAGACCCGGGACGGGCGCTTCGGATCGGGGAAGGCGGCCCTGGAGGTTCGCAAACCCTTGCTGCTGCAACCTTCAGTCCCCCGCTTCGCGCGCCGAGGGGATCGCTTCCAGGCGGGCGTGCTGGTCTTCAACCACACCGGCGGCTCGGGCGAGGTCCTGGTGGAGGCCGAGGCGGCGGGCGTCTCGCTGGTCGAGCGCAAGTCGGCCCGGGTCCGGCTGGACTCCGGCCAGAGCCGGGAGGTGCTCTTCGACTTCGAGGCCCCCGGTCCGGGCGACTCGGAGATCGGCTTCCGGGCTTCTCTGGGTTCACACCGCGATTCCCTGAAGATGCCGCTGCCGGTCCACCTCTCCCAGCGCCTGGAGACCGTGGCCACCAGCGGGACCGTCGAGTCCGACTCGCAGGCCGAGCAGGTGCGGGTTCCCGGGGGCGTGCTGCCGGGGACGGCCGTCCTGGAGACCACCGTCTCCTCCTCGGTCCTCTCGGGGGTCGAGGAGGCGCTCAACTGGCTGGTCGACTACCCCTACGGCTGTCTGGAACAGCGCCTCTCGCGCCTGGTCCCCCTGCTTCTGGCCGGCGACCTGCTGACGGCCTCGGCTCGGACGGATCTGGACGAGCAGGCCCTGAAGTCCCGGGTCCAGGCCGAGCTGGACGAGCTGGCCTCCTTCCAGGTCGAGGCGGGAGGCTTCTCGCTGTGGGCGGGCGGAGACCGTGTCCACGACGAGCTGACGGCCTACGCCGTGCGCACGCTGCTGGAGGCCCGGGAGCGCGGCTTCCAGGTCGAGGAGGGCATGCTGACGCGGGCCCGGGCCGCCATGAAGAAGGCCCTGAACCAGGAACGTGGCGACTATCCGCTCAGCCCGGCCGAGATCCTGACCGTCCGGGCCAGCCTCCTGGAGGCCCTGACGCGGATGGAGTACCGCGACCCGGCCACCCTCTCGGCCCTCTTCAAGGAGCGCGACCAGCTCTCGCTGGACGCCAAGGTGCACCTGCTGCGGGCCGCCTGGAGGATGGACAACGCCACCGTGGTCGGCGAGCTGCGCCGGGACCTGCAGAACCTGGCCCGGGTGGAGGCCCAGACGGCCTGGTATGAAGATCCGGTGCCTCAGCCCTGGCTCTTCGCCTCCTCGGTCCGGACCACCGGGCTGGTCCTGGAGGCCTTCCTGGAGCAGGGGGAGGCCCCCCTGGCCCCCCGGATGGTCCGCTGGCTGATGGAGGCCCGCCGCGACGGTCACTGGGGGACCACCCGGCAGGACGCGGCGGCGCTGCGCGCCCTGCTGGCCTACCGGTCGCGATTCGAGAGCCAGGACCCCGACCTGGAGGCTACCGTCCAGGTGGCGGGTCGAGGGATCCTCCAGGCCCGCCTGAACTCCAAGGCGCCTCTGGCTTCCAGCCGGACCCCCCTGGAGGAGGGGAAGGTCGGGGAGGCCCTGGAGGTGCATTTCGGGCGCCGGGGCCGGGGGACGCTGCACTACGACCTGAGGCTGCGCTACGCCCCCGAGAAGGATCCCCCCGCGCGGGACGAGGGCTTCACCGTCTTCCGGACCGTGCGATCCCTGCAGGGAGCCAAGGTCCATGTGGGCCCCTTCCAGGCCGGGCAGACCTATCGGGTGACCCTGACGGTGCTGACGCCCCACGAACGTCGCTACGTGGTGGTGGAGGAACCGGTCCCGGCTGGATTCGAGGTGGTCCAGACCACCTTCGAGACCGAGAGCGACGAGTTGCGCCAGGTGCTGGCGCAGGCCGGGGTCGCCAGGCCCTGGATGGGGACCTTCAACCACTTCGAGATCGAGGACTCTCGGGTTCTGCTCTTCGCCGACGGCCTGGCGCCTGGTGAGCACACCTTCGAATATCTGGTTCGCGCCATGCTGCCCGGGGAGTATCGGCTCCCGGCAACCCGGGCCGAGGAGATGTATCATCCCGAGATCTTCGGGACCACGCCGGTCCAGGTGGTCGAGGTCCGGCCGGGGCCATGACCCGTCGCAGGCGGGGCCGGGTCCTGGCGCTGGTCCTGCTCCTGCTCCTGGTGGGGGTCCTGGTGGGCTGGCCGCTTCCCGAGGAGCTGGCCCGGCCCCGCCAGGAGGCCTCGCTGATCCTGCTGGATCGGCACGGCGAGGTGCTGCGGGAGGTGCCCTCCAGCCGCAACGGCGTCAGCCGCTGGGTGAGCCTCGACCAGGTGGCTCCGGTGCTCGTCCAGGCCACGATCCTGGCCGAGGACCGCCGCTTTCACCTGCATCCCGGCGTGGATCCCCTGGCCCTGCTGCGGTCCGCCTGGATCAACCTGCGTGCGGGCCGGGTCCTGACCGGGGGGTCCACCCTGACCCAGCAACTGGTCCGCAACCTGCGCCCCGCCGGTCCCCGGGGGGTGGGGACCAAGATCCTGGAAGCCTGGGAGGCGGTGCGGATGGAAGTCCGCTTCTCCAAGGCCGAGATCCTGGAGGCCTACCTCAACCGCGTCCCCTACGGGAACGGGGCCTATGGGATCGAGGCGGCCTCCCGGCGCTACTTCCAGAAATCTGCGAGCCGTCTCTCCCCGGCCGAGGCCGCCGCCCTGGCGGTGCTGCCCCGGGCTCCCGAGGCCCTGGACCTGGTCAGTCGGCCTCAGGAGGTGGCCGCCTTGCAGCGGGACCTTCTGGAGCGGATGGGGGAGGCGGGGATCCTCGCCGAGGAGGATCTCCGGGAGGCCCTGGAGGTTCCGCTCCTGGCAGCTCCCATGCACGACCGCTTCGCAGCGCCCCACTTCTGCGATCTGGTCCTGGCCGGACTGCCACCGGCTGCGGGCTCCCAGCAGGTGCGCACCAGCCTGGATGCCTCCTTGCAGGGCCTGGCCGAGGACCTGCTGGAGGCCCACCTGGCTCGCCTGGCGGAGCAGAACGTGGGCAACGGGGCCGTGGTGATCCTGGACGTGGCCACAGGGGAGATCCTGGCCATGGTGGGCTCGCGGAACTACTTCGACCCCGCGGCCGGGCAGGTCAACGCGGCGCTGGCGCTGCGCTCGCCCGGTTCGACCCTCAAGCCCTTCATGTACGGTCTGGCCCTGGAGCGGGGGAGGACCGCGGCCAGCGTGCTGCCCGATCTGGAGTTCCACCCCGACGGAGCCCGGGACGGGTTCCTCCCGCGCAACTACGACTGGACCCACCACGGTCCGGTCCGCCTGCGCACGGCCCTGGCCTGCTCCTACAACCTGGCAGCCGTCCGCACCCTGCAGGAGCTGGGCCCCCAGGCCCTGTTGGGGCGCCTGCACGAGCTGGGATTCACCTGCCTGGACCGGCCGGCCAGCCACTACGGGACCGGCCTGACCCTGGGCGACGGCGAGGTCTGCCTGCTGGACCTGGCGCTGGCCTACCGGACCCTGGCTCGAGGCGGGCTCTACGGCCCGGCCCGTCCGGTGCTGGCGTCGGCGGACGGGGGGACCTGGAAACCAGTCCCGACGCTCCCCTCGCGGCCGGTGATGGATCCCGGCGCCTGCTTCGTGCTGAGCGACATCCTGGCCGACCCCGAGGCCCGGGCTCCGGCCTTCGGGCGCCACGGCCCCTTGAGCCTGCCCTTCCCCTGTGCCGCCAAGACCGGGACCTCGAAGGACTACCGCGACAACTGGACGCTGGGCTACACCCCGCGCCACGTGGTCGGCGTGTGGGTGGGGAACTTCGACGGGCGCTCGATGGTCGGTGCCTCCGGGGTGACCGGCGCAGCGCCCTTGTTCCGGGACCTGATGCTGGCCCTGCGTGCGCGGGAGGAGGCCCAGGCGCCGCCCCGCGCCGCAGAAACGGGGTTCGTCGCGCCGGCAGGCGTGGTGCAGGCCGCCGTCTGCCCGGTGTCCGGGCAGAGGCCCGGCCTGGATTGCCCCGGCTCCATGTCGGAATGGTTCCTGCCGGGGACGGTTCCGTCGGCCCCCTGCCGCGTGCATCGCCGGGTCGCGCTGGACCGGAGGACGGGCGGGCGGGCCGGGCCCTCCACCCCGGATTCGGAGCGGGTGGAGCGGGTCTATGAGGTCCACCCCCCCCTGTATCGGGCCTGGATGGCTGAGGTCGGCCTGCCTGAGCCTCCCGAGGGGCCTGCCGGAGCCCGGGCCTCGCGCGCCACCCGTCCGGTCCTGCCCGTGGCCCTCCCCGGCGACCCGGGCCCCGGCGAAAATCCGGAACCGGCCTCCGCCGGGCCGCTCCGCCTGGCCATCGCCAGCCCGGAAGAGGGGGCGGTCTTCCGTCTGGACCCCGTGCTCCGGCGGGACTACCAGAAGGTCACCCTGCGGGCGGTCGTGCCCGAGGGGGTCCCGGAGGTGGAGTGGCGGCTGGACGGGCGGACGTTGGCCCGCTGCGGGCCCCCCTTCACGACCCGCTGGCCGTTGACGCCCGGCGAGCACACCCTGGTCCTGCGGGCCGCGGGGGTGGGGGAGGCCTCGATCCGGCTGACGGTGCTGGAGTAGGACCGGACGGCGTCCTTCCGAGGGGTGGGCGCCTTCCGGTTTCCGCCTCCGCATGCCTGCCGGATTCGTGCTAGAATGACACCCATGAAGCGCCTCCTCACGATGACCTTGTGCCTCTTCCTGCTCGGCCTTCCCGCCTGGGCCGCACCCCCGACCTGGGATGCCGAGGCCGTGTTGGACCTCAACGGCCTGAGCCTGCAGATGTCCGAAGAGGAGGTCGTCGCCTCGCTGGGGGCACCCACCAAGGTGGTGGACGAGCAGTTGAAGCTCTACCCCGGCAATCTCCTGGTGCGGACCCGCGAGGGTCGGGTGGTGAACCTCTCGGCCTTCGATCTGGGCGGTCACTGGGCGTTGGGGGTGGCGGGCCGGCCGGCCCTCCGAACGGGCAGTCCCGAGGTCGGGTTGCGCGCCGGTCTGGGCACGCCCTGGCGGACCTTCGTGAACGCCGAGAAGGGCCTCCAGGCCCTTCTGTATGCCTCCATCCAGTCGGACCTGGTGGTCCTGCTCCAGAACGGGCAGGTGGCCGCCCTCATGCTGGCCGAGCCGGGGACCCTGGCCAGCAGCCTGCTCAGCCTGGGCTATGAGGTCCAGGAGGCCGCCGAGCAGCCCTGAGGCGACCTTTCGCGACGTCGAGCACCAAAAAGACCGTGAGCCTGTACGCCTGCCTGCATCCCCTGATCCGGACGGCTGCCTACGCGCTGTATCACGTCGTGGGCGGCTATCAGGTCTGCGGAACCGAGCACATCCCCCGGCATGGGCCGGCGCTGGTGGCCTGCAACCACATCAGCCTGGCGGACCCCGTGGCCATGTTGGGGGCCAGCCCCCGAGCCCTGCACTACATGGCCGCCCAGGAGTTGCATGACCTGCCCATCCTGGGCCCCACCATCCGCTTCCTGCAGGCCTTCCCGGTCCGTCGCGGTCAGCAGGACCCGGAAGCCGTGGCCCGGTGTCGTGCCCTGCTGCGCGAAGGTCAGGCCGTGGTCATCTTCCCGGAGGGCCGGTGCAGTCCCGATGGGCGCCTGGGCCCCCTCTTCCCCGGGGTGGCCACCCTGGCCCTGCGTGAGGGTTGTCCGGTGGTGCCCGCCGTGGTCCAGGGAACCGATCGCTTCCTTCCCCTGGGGGCCCGCATGCTGCGTCGACGACCCAAGACCATGCGATTTGGCGCCCCCCTGGACCTGGGGCGCCTGCAGGCGGGCGTGCCGGTGCGCCAGCAGGTCGACCAGGTCCTGTCGAGGTTGCGGCAGGCCATGCTGGATCTGGGGGCGGCCTCCAGGGACCCGGAGGTCGCCTACCAGGGCAGCGGTCGGCGCTTCCAGATCAGGTCGTAGACCGCCGTGAAGAGGGGTGTGGGGAAGAGGGTGGGCGATCCGCCTTCAACGGGGACCAGGTACAGCGCAGCCCCATTCCCCGTCCGGGCGGTGAAGAGCAACTGGCGGCCGTCGGGGGACCAGGCCGGATAGCTGGCGGACTCGGTCCCCTGCAGGAGGCGGCGGGGAGGCCCCTCCGGCCCGATCACCGCCAGGAAGCCGCGCAGGTGGTTCCAGCTTCCATAGACCAGATGCCGGCTGTCCGGAGACCAGGCCGGGGTGACGTCCGCGTAGAAGTTGTCATTCAGCCGGGTGGCCCGGTCGGGATTCTCCGCAGGCGTCGTGTACAGGTCGGAAGAACCCTGCCTCCACCCCACGAAGGCGATCCGGCTTCCATCCGGCGACCATGTGGGAAAGCGGTTGATCGTCTGATCCGAGGTCAACCGGCGAAGGCCCGTCCCATCCGCGTTCATGACCGCCAGCTCTTCCGAGCCCCAGCGGTTGGTCTCGAAGACGATCCGGGTGCCGTCGGGAGACCACGAGGGGTGTCGGTCGTCAGAGGGGGAGCTGGTCAGGCGTTGGAGGTTCCGGCCCGACAGGTCGACCCGGTAGAGGTTCCAAGAGCCGTGCTCGTGCACCGCGAAGACGACCAGGCCGGTCCTGGAGCACAGGTCGGGTTGGCGACAGTCCCCGCGGAGTCGGATCAGGAGGCCCAGATCCCGGCCGTCGGGACGGACCATCTGGATCTGGGTGTAGCGGTCCGTCCTGGCGGCGAAGAGGATCACCTCGGACAGAGGCCCGGCTCCCGCCCGGTTCGAGGCGAGCATGACCAGCAGGGCCGGCAGGGCCAGCACTGCGAGAAGCCTCCATGTGCAGGTTCGGGACAAGCTCGCCGACCTCCGGTGGGTCTGGGTACAGCAAAGGGCCCTGGTCGCGGGCGCCAGGGCCATCCGGGCGGGAAGCTACTTCTCGAGCTTCTGCATCACGGTTCGGGTGGAGGGATGCAGGTTGTTGATCACCCAGGCCACGTCCGCGTTCAGTCGGGTGTTCCAACGGTTCTGGTAGGGCGTCCGCATCCAGACCAGGAACTGGATTCCGGCCCGTTCCACGCCGTAGATCTCGAAGTAGTAGTTGCCGAAGACGTCGGTTCCTGAAGCCTTCAGGGCGGGAATCCCGGCCACGTTGACGTGCTCCGGGGTGGTCCAGGTTCCGCCGTGCGCCTTCTTGAGGTTGTCCAGGGTGGCCTGCAGGGCGTTGGCCGGGGACCAGTCGGAACCGGCCAGATGGGCCTCGACGCCCAGGCGTGCCTGGCGCTCGTCGCTGAGGAATTCCAGACCTTCTCCGGTGTGGTTGACGGCCCACTCGTCGTTGGGCATCAACAGGACGATTGCCCCATCAGCCAGGTGGTAGCGGACGCCTTTGACGCCGCGCATCTTGTCCACCTGGGCTCCGTTGATGTCCCGGTGGGCGTCGGTTCCGGTCGACAACTCCGCCGCCGCGACGGCAGTCGGAATCGCAAAGATCGCAAGGGCCAAAAGAATCCGGGTCACCAGGTTCATCCCGGGCCTCCTTGTCTACATTCGATTTCGCGGAAGGCCTTCGAGCTTGCTCCTCCGCGTTCCTCCGGGGTGTCGGGAGGGTTTTTCGGGGGGAGGCGGAGAATGCCCCGGCACCTGCCCCCAGGGATCCGGACGACAGGGCCGGGAGGGGGCACCCTGCCCAAGAGGGCTCGGGCGCCCGAGCCTTCCTGCGTGAGGTGTCCTGGCTTCCGGCTGGGGATTCCGAGATTCGGGGGAGCGGCATTTCTCCAGGCCCGCCCGGCGGGAAGAGGAAAGGCATGCAACCGAAGGTCTATCCGCGGACTCGGCACCCCGTGTCTCGCAAGAACATCGATCCCGATGCTTTGAAGGTCCTGTACCGCCTGTATCGGGCGGGCCACACGGCCTACCTGGTCGGCGGCGGGGTCCGCGACCTGATCCTGGGCCGCGAACCCAAGGATTTCGATATCGCCACCTCGGCGCGGCCTTCGCAGATCAAGAAGCTGTTCCGCAATTGCCGGCTGATCGGTCGGCGCTTCCGCCTGGCCCACGTCCATTTCGGAGGGGACAAGATCCTCGAGGTCTCGACCTTCCGGCGGGAGCCGGACCTGGAGGATGGGCTTCCCGAAACCGACGAGGACGGCGTCGTCGACCTGCAGATCCGGATGGACAACACCTTCGGCAGCCCGGAGGAGGACGCGCGGCGTCGGGACTTCACGGTCAACGGTCTGTTCTACGATATCGGCGACTATTCGATCCTGGACTACGTGGGGGGGGTCGAGGATCTGCACCGCAGCATCATCCGCACCATCGGGGACCCCGACCTGCGCTTCCAGGAGGATCCCGTCCGGATGATCCGGGCCATCAAGTTCTGCGCGCGCCTGGGGTTCAAGATGGATCGCGCCACCTGGGAGGGCATGGTCGCGCATCGCTGGGCCATCGAGAGGGCGGCCGCCCCCCGGGTCCAGGAGGAGATCGCGCGGTTGCTGGAGAGCGGCACGGCCTGTCGCTGCATGGAGCTTCTGGACGATTCGGGGCTGCTGGAGGTGATGGTTCCCGAGGTCTTCGCCTACCTCGAGCGGGCCGATCGTGGTCAGGTCGCAGAGGACCCCGACGGTCAGCTCTACTATCGCCTGCTGCGCGGCATGGACGAGTTGCCAGGAACCTTGAAGGCCCGGCCCCTGCTCTTCGCCATCATGTTGACGCCGCTGTGCCTGGAGGCGGGCCTGCTGGGGACCGAGCCGCCCGACCCGTTGGTCCGCAACGTGATGAAGGAGCTCGGGCCCCGTCTGGGCGTCTCCCGGAAGGATCAGGAGCGCGTGGCGCAGATCCTCCTGACGCAGCGCCGCATGCTGCCGCGCAAGCGGAAGCGGACCTTTCCCAAGGCGCTGGTCGAGCGCTCCTACTTCCCCGAAGCCTTTGCCCTGTATCGCATGCTGGTCCAGGCCACGGGGATCGGAGAGGCCGAGCTGGCCTGGTGGGACGAGAGGCTGGAAGAGCTTCGGGGAACCGGGCAGGTCTCGTCCCGCCCCTCACCGGGCCTGGCCTCTCCGGATGGCGACCAGGTCGGGGCGTCCCGCCCCCGTCGTCGTCGTCGACGACGTCCCGGTCGAGGAGGGCACCAGGAGCTGGTGGCTGACTCCTGAGGTCTGGCAAGATTCGGAAAGGTGGTCTGCAGATGTCCGACCAGCGCGAGAAGGCCAAGTGGGCGGCTGCCCGCGCCGCCTGTGGGATGGTGGAATCGGGGATGGTCGTCGGCCTGGGGACCGGATCGACCGCCATCAAGTTCCTGGACCTGCTGGCGGAGCGGGTTCGCCAGGAAGGCTTGAAGGTCGCCTGCGTGGCCACCTCCGAGGGGATCGGCCGGGAGGCCGGGCGGCGAGGCCTGGCCATGGTCCCCGGTTTCCCCGACTTCGGATCCGTGGACCTGACCGTGGACGGGGCCGATGAGGTCGACCCGGCCGGCAACCTGATCAAGGGCGGTGGGGGAGCCCTCCTGCGCGAGAAGCTGGTCGCCCTGGCCAGTCGGCGGGTCGTCATCGTGGTGGACCCCGACAAGCATGTGGCCGAACTCGGGCATGGCTTCCGGCTTCCCGTCGAGGTGGTCCCGTTCGGCTGGTCGCGAACCCTCCAGGCCCTTCGGGACCTGGGGGGCGAACCCGAGATTCGTCGGCAGGGGGACGGATTCTTCCGGACCGACCAGGGCAACTACGTGGTCGATTGCCGGTTCGCGGGGATTCCCGAGCCAGCGGGCCTGCACGCCCGAATCAAGATCCTCTCGGGCGTCGTCGAGACGGGGATCTTTCCCGGTCTGGCGCACGCGATCCTGACGGGCCATCCGGACGGCACCTGGGATCTTCGCGAGCTCCCGGTTTGACGCCCTTGGAAGTTCCGAACCTCGGGTTTCACCGGGCTCCGGACGCGGTCTGACACGCCCACGAGGAATCTCGAGGGTCATTGCGAAGATCGTGCCCGGATTCCTGCGCCCGGTTGCCCGGGCGGGGAGGCTCCGCCGCCGAGAGTCCGGCACCGGTCCGTCCGGGGGGGCTCGGCAGGGTGGCAATTGCCTGGAGGTGTTGGATGCGAAGGACGTTCCTCGGTTGGATGACGGCCGCGGTGCTCTCGGGGTTCCTGTTGGCTGGATGTGGTTCAGGAGGAGGCGACGCCTCGAGCTTCCACTACGACCCGCCTCCGGGGCCGACGCCCCCTCCCCAGCGCCCGGTGAGCTTCAACCTCCCGGCCTACAACGCAGGGGATCAGGCAGTCCTGGTCTTCACCCCGGTCAGCGGGGATGAGTTCGAGCAGTCCGGCAACACCATCCAGATCAATGCCGTCAACGCCCGCCAGGGCGAATGCGCTCACGAGCACCCTCACGCCAAGGGGGCTTTCACCGAAAGGTGTGGGTTGAGCGAGTCGATCCGGTCCTTTGACGAGCGGGTCGGGCTGGAGCGGGTCCGCGAGCGCTCCGAGGCGCTGCGGCCGCGCGAGGTCCAGCCGCGCTGGGACGGACTGCCCAAAGGCACTCCCGGTGAGCTCTTCCATCCTCTGGCCAACGACGTCGAGGTCAAGATCGAGGTCGTCAAGATGTTGGACGACTCCCAGACCGTCCACTGCAACATCCTGGCCGAGCCGGGGATCATCACCGAGGCGGACGCCCTGCAACTGGCCCAGGTCTTCGACTCGGCCAACCCCTTCGATCCGACCGCTCCCGGTGCCATCGGTCTGTATGATCGGATCACCGGGTGGTGCGGCAGCGAGTGGCGGACCAACCCCGTGGGCGGCCGGGACGGCGATGAGCGGGTGAACCTGGTCATCTGTTCGGCTGGCACCATGGCCGTGGACGGGGGCGTCCTTTTCGGCCTGGTCCGCTTCGCGGACGTCTTCGGGATCGACATCGACCCGGTCTCCAACCAGGGTGAGTACCTGTATCTGAACTACGAAGTCCTCGGCGTTCCAGGTGGGAATCCGCTGCAGAACTACAGCCTCTATGGCACCCTGGCCCACGAGTTCCTGCACGTGATCCAGATGAACGCCAAGGTGGCCCAGGACGGCACCTTCCCGCACTTCGACCCCCAGACGCCGGACCCCATCAACAGCGCCTATTCGCTGTCCGAGCGCCGGACCATGGCGGAAGGTTTCGCCGAGACGGTGGCCACCCTGTGTGGCTACGGGGTTCACAAGGCCCTGGACGGCTCGGCCACCGGCGGGGCCGACCTGCTGGCCTACGACTCGATCAACCTCTTCCTGGGAGGGGAGAGCCTCCTCGTCCCGGGTATGACCGGGTCCATCACGGTGGGTTCCAACTTCTGGACGCCCTTCCTGGAGAGCGGCGACCCCTACGGGATCGGCCATCTCTTCGGCCTCCACCTGGTCGACCGCTATGGGGTCGAGAAGTGGGGCGAACTGACCAGCTCTCCGCATCGCGGGCTGCTGAACCTCAACGCCGTCCTGGGCGTGGCTCCCGAGGATGTCTTCCACGGGTTCAACATCGCGCTGCACGCCTCGTCGCTGGCCGGCACCCCGGCCCAGTATGACCTGAGCCGACTGGAGCCGGGCGGCTTGAACCACTATCGCCCTCTGTGGTCGGATGGGGCTCCGGTCTTCCATCTCCTGCCGGCCGCCAGCTTCGTCTCGTCGTCCGAACCGACGGCCTGGATCGAGAAGGTCGTTCCGCCCTGGTCGACGGCGCTGTTCCACTTCCTCGGTGGCGACGGCTCACCCTTGAACCTGGACGTGGTCCTGCCTCTGAAGGCCCGGGCCAGCCTGATCCACGAATCCCCGGTCGGAACCTTCTCGAACATCCAGTGACCTGAGGGCGCCGGTTTCTCGAGAACGGCACGGACACCCCCGCACGGCCCCGGAACGCTCTGGGGCCGTGCGATTTTGTCCGGCCGGAGAGCCGGGAGGATTGCATTTCCGGCGCCTGCGGGGATTGCCGCCGGCCCCTGGATTGCCTAGGATGGTGAGCGTGAGCGACGATTCCCTTCAGGATGACTTCGGTCGCAGGCTCGGGGACCTCCGGCTTTCGGTGACGGACCGCTGCAACTTCCGTTGCCTGTACTGCCGCCCCTCCGAAGTCGCCGGCATGCCTCGACAGGAGATCCTCTCGTTTGACGAGATCGAGAGGCTGGCCCGGGTTTTCGTTCTCTTGGGCATCCGGAAGATCCGGGTGACCGGAGGCGAGCCCCTGGTCCGCCGGGATCTGCCCCTCCTGCTGAGGCGACTGGCCTTGTTGAAGGACCAAGGCCTGGAGGAACTGGTCCTGACCAGCAACGGCTCCCTGCTGGGGCCGGTGGCCCAGACCCTCCGAGAAGCGGGAGTGGATCGCTTGAATCTGTCTTGCGACTCGCTCCGTCCGGAGGGGTTCCAGCGCCTGGCCGGACGGGACGGACTGGCGCTCTTCCTGCAAGGGCTGGAGGCGGCCCGGGAGGCCGGCTTCCGAGGCACCAAGGTCAACTGCGTCGTGATCCGTGGAGTCAACGACCACGAGGTTGTCGATTTCGCCCGCTTTGCCCGTCAGTGGGACCTGGCAGTTCGCTTCATCGAGTTCATGCCCCTGGATGCGGGGGCGGAGTGGGGGCCGGAGCGGGTCGTCCCGGCAGCCGAGATTCTGGCGCGGCTTCAGGAGGTCTTCGAGTTGACACCCATCCCGCCCCGAAATCCGGCCGAGACGGCCTCGCGCTTCTCCCTGGCCGGCGCGGGTGAAATCGGGGTGATCTCCAGCGTGACGGCCCCCTTCTGCGCGCGCTGCAACCGGGTGCGCCTGACGGCCGACGGGCACCTGCGGACCTGTCTGTTCTCTTTGCACGAGACCGACCTGCGCGGCCTGATGCGTTCAGGAGCCGAGGACCCGGATCTGGTCCAGGCCATTCGACGCGCCGTCCGGACCCGCGAGCGCGCCCACCACGTCAACGAGCCGGGCTATATCCGGCCCGGGCGTGACATGGCGGGCATCGGAGGCTAGCCGACGCGACCCCTCGGCGAGGTGCGATCTGGAGGCCTCCACGGGCTCCTGGTCCCGTCGCATCCGGGCCTCGGCTGTCCAGACCGGTTGGTCAGGGAGTCGCGGCGGGCTCTCCAGAGCGGATCCTCATTCCGTAGAAGGAGCGCCAGACGAAGATGAGTCCGATCACGAAGAACGCCAGCGCCAGCCCGGTCTTCAGGCTGGTCTGGCCCGTCCGGGCCATCTCCAGGGCGATCTCGGTGGCCAGCAGGCCGAAGAGCGTGGTGAACTTGATGATGGGGTTGAGGGCGACCGAGGAGGTGTCCTTGTAGGGGTCGCCGACCGTGTCTCCCACCACGGTGGCCGCGTGCAGGTCGGTACCCTTCTCCTGGAGTTCGACCTCCACCACCTTCTTGGCGTTGTCCCAGGCGCCGCCCGCATTGGCCATGTACACCGCCTGATACAGGCCGAAGAGCGCGATCGAGATCAGGTAGGCCACGAAGAAGAACGGGTTGACGAACGCGAAGGCCAGGGTCATGAAGAAGACCGTGATGAAGATGTTCACCATCCCGGCCTGGGCGTACTGCGTGCAGATGGTCACCACCCGGGTCGAGTCCTCGACCGAGGCCTTGGTGGTTCCCTCCAGCTTGATGTTGCCCTTGATGAACTCCACGGCGCGGTAGGCACCGGTGGTGACCGCCTGCATGGAGGCTCCGCAGAACCAGTAGATGACCGCGCCGCCCATCATCAGGCCCAGCAGGATCTTGGGGTCGATCAGGCTGAGCTGGTCCATCTGTCCGGGATGGAAGGTCTTGATGGCCAGGATGATCGAGAAGATCATCGTCGTGGCGCCGACCACGGCCGTGCCGATCAGCACCGGCTTGGCGGTGGCCTTGAAGGTGTTGCCGGCGCCGTCGTTGTCCTCCAGGAGGTGTTTGGCGCGGTCCAGGACCGGGGCGAACCCGAAGTCGCGCTGAAGCTCCTGTTCCAGGTCGGGGACCTCCTCGATCAGGGAGAGCTCATACACCGACTGGGCGTTGTCGGTGACCGGGCCGTAGGAGTCCACGGCGATGGTGACCGGACCCATCCCCAACATGCCGAAGGCGACCAGGCCGAAGGCGAAGACCGCCGGGTACTGCATCAACCCGTCGGGCATCGTCGTGCTGGTCAGGTAGGCCACGGTCATCAGCGTCAACAGGGCCAGCCCCATCCAGAAGGCCGAGAAGTTGCCCGCGACCAGACCCGAGAGGATGTTCAGGGAGGCTCCACCCTGTCGGCTGGAGTCGACCACCTCGCGGACGTGCAGGGAGTTGGAGCTGGTGAAGATCTTGGTGAACTCGGGGATCACGGCCGCCGACAGGGTTCCGCAGGAGATGATCACCGAGAGCTTCCACCACAAGCCCTCGGCCTGGTCCGCCAGCAACAGGTTGCTGACGGCGAAGGTCGCCAGGATGGAGACCGTCGAGGTGATCCACACCAGCGAGGTGAGGGGTGACTCGAAGTCCATCGTCTCGGCGTGCTGGAAGCGGGCTTTGGAGACGGCATGGTTGATCAGGTAGGAGCCCAGGGAGGTCAGGATCATCATGACCCTCATCACGAAGATCCAGATCAGCAGGCCGGCCTGCAGTCCGGCGTTGGACATGGCCAGGGTGATGAAGACCACCAGGGCCACGCCCGTCACGCCGTAGGTCTCGAAGCCGTCCGCGGTGGGGCCCACCGAGTCGCCCGCGTTGTCCCCGGTGCAGTCGGCGATGACGCCGGGGTTTCGGGCATCGTCCTCCTTGATGTTGAGCATGATCTTCATCAGGTCGGCGCCGATGTCGGCGATCTTGGTGAAGATCCCTCCGGCCACGCGCAGCGCCGAGGCGCCCAGGGATTCGCCGATGGCGAAACCGATGAAGGAGGGGCCCACCAGGTCTTCGGGCAGGAAGAGGAGGATGCAGAGCATGATGATCAGCTCGACGCAGATCAGCAACAGTCCGATGCTCATTCCCGACTTCAGGGGGATGGCGTGCAGCGGGAACGGCTTGCCCTGCAGAGAGGCGAAGGCCGTCCGGGAGTTGGCGTAGGTGTTGATCCGGATGCCGAACCAGGCCACCCCATAGGAACCCAGGATTCCCAGGACCGAGGCCAGCAGGATCACCACGACCTGCAACGCCGTCATGTGGGAGAGGACTCCGAAGTAGTAGACGATGCAGGCGCCGATCAGAAGCTCCAGTCCGATCAGGAACTTGCCCTGCTGGAGCAGATAGGCCCGGCACGTCGCGAAGATCAACTCCGAGATCTCCAGCATGTTGCGGTGGGCGGGCAGGGCCTGGATCTGCCGGGCTTGCAGCAGGGCAAAGCCGACACCCAGGAGGCAGACGCCGATCCCCACGTAGAGCAGGAGGGTCCCTTGGATTCCGCCCAGGCCCTCGAAGCTGTGGGCGTAGAATTCCTTGGGAATCCTGATGTCCGCCTCACTGGCCAGGGCCGGGCCCTGCAGGCCCACCGCGACCGTCAGCAGGGCCAGCGCAGCCTTCCAGGCTCCCGGTGTCGCCTTGCGGAACCATCCGTCCAGGGCTTTCAACATTTCCTGCTCCTTGCTCGAAGGGGTCGGCCGTCGCAGGTCGGGTATTGAATTTCCCAGGGGTCCGCAGCGGCCGGGCGCGGTCCGGTTGGGGTGGGGCCGCGCGACGAGATCGAAAAGACCTTTCGGGCTTTCTCTCCGAATCGAGGGGGCACCTGCCGGGATCGAGGGAAATTCAACAGGAAGGCCCCCACCGAGGGGGCCTTCCTGTGGCCTCGAGGCGTCTGGTCACACCCCGGTCAGGGATGCATGTAGTCCATCCAGTTCCGTGCCAGCTCCGCCAGGGTTCGCACCCCCACGCCGGTCGGACCTTCACCGTAGTATTTCCAGGGCTTGGAACGCCAGAAGGGACCGGCGATGTCCAGGTGCACCCAGGCAGCGCCTTCGGGAACGAATTCCTGCAGGAACAAGCCCGCCGTCATGGCGCCGGCCAGCGGGCCCCCCAGGTTCCTCATGTCGGCGAAGGGGGTCTTGAGGAGTTCCTTGTATTCCACCGGGAGCGGCAGCTTCCAGTAGGATTCGCCCTGGGCTCCGCCAGCCCGCGTGATGGCGTTGACCAGGTCGCGGTGGTTGCCCATCAGTCCCGTGAAGGAGGGCCCCAGGGCCCGAGCGCAGGCACCCGTCAAGGTGGCGATGTCCACGATGTGGGTGGCGCCGATCTCGCCGGCCCGACACAGGCCGTCCGCCAGGATCAGGCGGCCTTCGGCGTCGGTGTTCTCGATGTGGACGGACATCCCGTTCTTGTAGACCAGGATGTCTCCGGGGCGGGCGGCGTTGGCGTCAGGGGCGTTCTCGGCAGCCACCAGCAAGGCGGTGACCTTCAGCTCCGGGCGCAGGTGTCCCAGGACCTTCATCGCGCCCAGGACCGCCGCGGCTCCAGACATGTCGCCCTTCATCTCGTGCATGTCCTCGGAGGGCTTGATGCTGATTCCGCCCGAGTCGAAGGTCACGCCCTTGCCCAGGAGGACCAGGTGGTCGGGCCCGGGCTCCTCGGGGGTGAAGGTCAGTTCGATCAGGCGGGGGGGATGGGCCGCCCCGCCGCCGACCTTGACCAGGCCGGTAAAGCCTTCATCGGCCAGGCGAACCTCGTCCCAGACCTGGCACTGGTAGCCGAACTGCTCGGCCAGGTGGCGTGCCTCGTCGGCCAAGGCCTCGGGAGTGACCACGTCACCCGGCTCGCTGACGAGATTCCGCGCGTAGTTGACGGCCTCGGCCAGGAGCCGGCCCTCCTTCATCGATTTCGAGGCGGATTCCGGATCCTGGACCGCAAACTCCACGACCAGGTCCGCGTAACGGTCCTTGGGCTCCTTCTTGTAGCGCTGGAAGGACCAGGTCGCCATCACCGCCCCTTCCGCCATCCGTGAGACCAGGTCCGCGCCTCCAGGGCCGTTCAGGGCGAACGTGACGTGCTTGCGCCCCGTCCGGACCGCCAGTTGGATGGCTCGGGAGGCAAAGGTCTTGGCGTTCTCCCACAGGCTGAAGCCCTTCTCGGAGGCGGTGGGGTAGACCACCACGGCCCCGAGATCCTCCCGGTGGCGGGGCTCGAAGAGGAATTCGCCTTCCAGGGTTTCGTCGGCGTAGGCGGCTGCCACCTCCTCGAGGCGCGATTGGAGGAGCGGGTCCTGAACATCAAACGGGCTCGGGCCGGCATCCTGGATCAGGACCAGAAGGTCCGTCTTCCATTCGGAGGGTGGGGTGGGGACGGTCTCGAGGTGCATGGAACCTCCAATCAGGCTTGCAGAGCAGCGCAATTCGATGTTTCGCCGCAGGCGGGAACGGGGTTTTTACCGCCTTATGGGATTCTCCTCCTAGCCAGGAGAGGCCCACCCGCCCGACCATGGAGGCCCACCCACCCGCCCAGGAGAATCCCGCTCGAGGTGGAATGGGCGCGGCGCTCGGGCGCAAGGCTCGAGGGCGGAGGTGGCATGTCCAGGGTTCTCGTGTTTGGCACTCTTGCGGCGATGGCGCTTGTGCTCGTGCTCGGGCTGACGGGTCCGACTGTGGCCCAGGGAAGCCCCAAGGCCCGACCCACCCCCGCGACGGAGCCCTCCACGGTCGAGGCCGATCGGGAGGACGTGGAACTCGAGGTGCTGGACTCCGATCAGGCCGACTGGAACTTCCGCACGGTCAACGACCCCATCTATCGCGAGGGTTCGTCGGTGAACTCGGTCATGTTTGAACGACGATCGGCTCGGCAGGTCCGACGGGCTGACTTCCTGCCCTCGGGTCAGGTCCAGGAGGTCGAGGTGCGAGGTTCGATGGCGGCTCCGACGGTGATCCGCATCCAGGGGCGTCAGGTCCGCCTGCCGGCTCCTGTCACGCCCTGATCTCCGTTCCTGGGTTCGGGGCCCGATCGTTCATCCATTTGAGGGGATGTCTCCATGGAAGAAAATCCTGGAACCTGGTCGTTGACTTCCACGGTCTTCATGATGGGAGGCGGGGCCCTGGCGGGCATGGCCGTGGGCTACGCGATGCGGGTGGCCACGCGTCTGGCCTTGCTGGTGGTCGGGATCGTCATCCTGATCCTCTATGGCTTGATGTCCTCGGGGTTCGTCGTGGTCAATTGGGACGCCGTGGGAACCGGGTTGGAGAACGGGAGTCGGACGGCAGGAGCCTGGCTTCTGGCGATGGTTCGGCAGTTGTCGGCCTCCCTGGTCGGTTTCGCGGGCGGAGTGGTCCTGGGCTGGAGACTCAAGTGACCGCGAGGTGAACCTGGAGGGGTCGGGGGAATCCCTTCCCCTGCAGCGAAGAATCACCCTGGCAGGGATTCTGCCACGGAGTGGACATGGGGATCGATCTCAAGCGCGCCTTCACCTTCTATCGCCAGGATCCGGATTCGCTTCGCAAGCTGGCCCTGGGGGGGGTGGTGGGACTGGTTCCGATCCTGGGCTGGGCCGCGATCCTGGGCTTCGGGGTCGAGGTGTATCGAAACGTGGTGCAGAGGGGCGAGGAGCGCGTCCTGCCGGAACTCTCCGAGATCGGCTCCATCCTCTTCCGAGGCTTGTCGGCCGCGGCCGCCCTGGTCTGCTACGCCGTCGTCTTCGGGTTGCTGTACCTCATCCTCTCCCTGCCTCTGGCCTTCCTGGTCTTTGGTTCCGGACTGGGCGGACACCACACCGGGGGGCAGATCTGGTTGGGCCTGGTCGGCCTGTTGGTCTACCTGGCTTTCAACGCCGCCGCCTGGATGGCGCTGGCCCGGTTTGCCGAGAGCCTGGAGGTCGCGTCATGTTTCCGACTGCTGGAATTGGCCGAACGGGTGACTGCCGCCGGGCGGGACTACCTGCTGGTCGTGGCGCTGTGGACGCTGGGGAGTTCGGCCCTGGCCGCCTTGAGCAGCCTGGTCCCGGGAAACCTGCCCAGCCTCGCCCTGACCAGTTTCCTCGGCTTTCCGCTCTTTCTTTCCTGCGTGCACGCGTTGGCGCAGGCGGTGGGAGCAGGTCGTGAGGCGGACCTGCGCGACCCCCTGGATTGGGCTCCGTCTGCCCCGTCGGGTTCTGCGTCCACCGATTCCGCTGGCCCTGGTCCCCGCAGGCCGGCCAGCACCCGGCGGACTCCTGCTCAGGGCCCCAAAGCCTCGACGCTGGTGGACCGGCCTCCCGAGACGGTCCTGACCTGGTCGACGGACTCGGACCGCCCGGATTCGCCGTAGAGGTCCGTGTCGGTCAGAAACTCAGGCTGGTTAACATTGTGGTTACAAGAAGTTGACGTCTGTAACATGGTGTTCATTTTTTCTGGTTTGGGGCCACGTCGTTTGAACCTATCCTGACATCGGGGGCAGACCCGAGGGGCGCTTTTCCACGGGGCCGGCGCGCTGGACTGCGCACGGGGCCGGTGGGATGCAGGCCGGGGCAGGAGGGCTGAGGTTTGCAGGAACACGTGGGGTTGGCCGAACATGTGGAAGCCCTGGAGGCCTTGCACCAGCAGGCCCAGGGCCTGGAGGCCGTCCGGCGCGAATGGGACCCGAGCGAGCGCCTCCTGGCACACAGGTTGCTGCGCGAGTCTTCGGCCCGCGTCTGGCAGGCCGCCTGTGCGGCGTTGGGCCGCCGGGCCGGATGGGATGGCCAGGCCCGCGAAGAGCTGGTTGCCCTGCTGGCCTCTCCCTCCTGGGAGATGCGCCTGCGCGGGGTCCGGGCCCTGCATCTGGTCGCGCCGGGAGATTCCCCCGAAGAGCTGAAACGCTTCCTTGAAGAGCGCCTGGAGGAGGCCGTCGGGTCCGGAGATGTCGTCCTGCTGGATGCGGTGGTTCGAGGCTTGATCGTCTTCCATGGCAAGACGTCGTTGATTCACGATCCGCGCGACCTGGTCCGGGCGGCAGCGGTCGTGTATCTGGAAGGGCAGGAGGAGAGCCTGCTGGAGCAGGCCGCTCGGGATCCCTCCGTCCGGGTCCGCGTGGCCCTGGCTTCGACCCTGGCCGACCGGGATTCGATTCCGCTCTCCGCGACCTGGATTCTTCTGGCCGACTCCGAGCCCGTGGTCCGCAGCACCCTGGCCGAGGCACTGAATCCCCAGGATCCGGCTGCACTCCCCTTCCTGGAGGCGCTCCGCCAGGACCCCGAACCCCTGGTCCGGGAAGCGGTGCTGGCCAACGCGGACTCGCTGCGCACCGTTCCCGACGTCCCCTGGGTCCAGAGTCCCCTGGCTCGGATGGCCGAACTGGAGCAGGCTTTGGACGCCCATCCCTATCAGCCTCTGGAGGCCTTGCGCGAGGTCCTGGAGATGCAGGACGCTGCGGGGCTGGCAGAGTTGGCCGAGGTGGCCCGGGACCCGGATCTGGCTGATCTGTGTCGGGCCCTGTCGGTCCTGACGCCCCTGGGCCGGTTGCTCCCGGCCCATGCCCGGACGTGCATGTTGGAGGCCCTGGGCCATCTGCCCGCCTGGAGCCCGCTGGCCGGAGTCCGCCAACTGCGCGCCCTTCTGATCGCCTGTGTGCGGGCTGCCGAAGTGGAATCCGTGGAGGACCTCCTGGCCTGGGAGCCGGGCGAGGAGGAGATGCCGGACGGTCCTGCGACGGAGGTCTTGCGGCGTCTGGCGGGGATTTCCGCAAGGCTTGGTGACCAGGCCTGCTGCGCCCACCTCGCCGAGGCCCAGGCGGAATTGGACGAGCTTCGGTTCGGAGTCGAGCGGGATCTGCCCGAACCAGAGAGAGCCCTGTCCTGCCTGGTGATCCAGGCATGGACCGAGACCCTCCAGCAGGGCATCGATGGATGGATGCGGGGAGCAGAATCGTGAGCGAAGACAAGAGCAAGAAGACGATCAATCCGGTTGCCAGCGCCCGTCGCGCCATCGAGGCCCGGGTGGCCCGCACGACCGGGACCGCCCGCCCGGCGGATTCGCCCGCGAAGAGCGACGCGGCCAGGACTTCGGAGTCTGCCAGGCCGGGGTCGACCGGGTCCAGCACCTCCGCCGAGACCTCCTCCAGGGCTCCGGCCTCGCGGGGCGGTTCCGCCGCCCAGGAGACCTCTTCCTCGCGCCCGTGGCGCCTGGACCCCGACCGCTTCCAGAAGAGCGCCGACCTGGAGGAGGAAGAGGTCAAGGACAAGGACCGGGAGCAGGATCCGGACGAGGAATCGGGCGAAGAGCCGACCTCCGCCAAGACGTCACAGAAGGAGGGCGGCAATTTTACGGCGGCCCTGCTGCGGACCCTGCTGGGACGAGACCCCGCCGCCGAGGAGACCGGACGCCCCGCCCCTCCCGCAGACCAACAGGAGCTCGAGAAGCCCGCGCAGCCGGTGAAGGACCCGGCTCCGCCAACCGGATCGACCGGGGCCGCCCCGGCGGATTCCGCTGCCCCATCAGGGCCTTCCTCCGAGGCGGGCAAGCCGGAAGAGACGCTGCCATGCATGGAGACCTCCAGCACCCAGGAACTCCTGGAGGCTCTGCAGGACGAATCCGAACCGGCGCCGCAGGCAAGGCCGGAGCACGCTCCTCAGGAGGAACCCACCCGGGAGCCCTCCAAGCCGGAAGGGGTGCTGGGGACGCTGGGGCGGATCCTGGGGCTGGGAGGGGACCCGGCCGAGCCCAAGCCGGCCTCCACGCCCGCCCCCCCGGCCCCCGAGGAGGCCCCCCAACCGGAGGGCGTGCTGGGGACGCTGGGGCGGGTCCTGGGGCTGGGAGGGGACCCGTCCGAGCCCAAGTCGGCCTCCACACCCGCCCCCTCGGCTGCCGAGGAACCCTCGCAGCCGGAGGGCGTGCTGGGGACGCTGGTCAAGGTCTTCGGCCTGGCCCCCCGAGAGGCTCCCGCTCCCACTCCCACTCCCACTCCCACTCCGACTCCGGCCTCCCAGGAGGCCTCCGGCCCGCTGAGCGGCCTTCTGGGGAAGATCTTCGGCAAGGACGCTTCAGGGTCGGCCCCTGAAGAGCCGGCGACCTCCACGACCTCCGCGGGGAAGACCTCCGGGCCCTTGTTGAAGTCCGTGATCGGGGAGGTGCTCGGGGTCTTCAGTCCCATCGCCGGGGCCCTGGCCACCGCCGCCGCCGGGGCGGCGGGATCCGCAGCCTCCACGGATGGGACCGCGGCCCCGACGCAGCCCAACCCGCCCATCGGAGCCCTGCCCGGGGTCGCCGACCTTCCGGTCGCCGAGCACCAGAAGGTGGCTGAGTGGTACGAGGGGCTCTCGCCGCAGGACCGTCAGTGGTATGAAGGCTACGTGGCCAGCCAGCCGCCTGAGAAACAGACGGAGGCCCTTTCCTACGCCCGCCGGATCCAGGACCAGTACATCTCGGATCCCCAGGAACGGGTGCAGATGCGGCAGGGCGTGCTGGACGAGTACCTGTCCCTGGGCCTCGACGAGCAGGCCCGGCGTTCCATGGGGACGATCGTCCTGACCGACACCTCTCCGGAGAACAAGCGCAGGGCCCTGGAGGAACACGGTTTCCTCGCGCCTTCCAAGGACGGAAGCCCGCCGTCGAATCTCGACGAGATCCTGGCGGCTCCCGCCACCTACGCCACCCAGAACAACAACGTCCTGTTCTCCACCGACCTCCTGTCTGAAGACCGCGGCGAGCGTTATCTCTCGGACGTGGTGGCCCACGAGGAATCCCATCGGACGGCGGATGCCACCCAGACCGGAGGGCTCTTCGCGGATCGCGACAACCAGTTGTTCTTTGCCCTGGAGAAGGAGCGGGCCTTCAAAATGAAGACCGCGTCTCCCGAAGCCCTGGCCCGGAACCAGTCCGACCTGGCCGGACTCTATCGGGAAGCGAACCCCGGGGTCAGCCCGTCGGACGCCACGGCGTGGGCCCAGAACGCCCTGAGCAACTCCGAAGAATACTATGCCTCGATGGGGGCTCTCCAGAAGATGACCCGGGAGGACGCCGGCCTGGCCCGGCGAGTCGAATCCTTCGACCCCGACCTGGCAACCCTGGTCCGCCACGCCGAGGCCGGGACCCTGCCTTCCGACAAGAAGTTCCTCCAGTCCATGTCGGCCGAGGACCTGTCGGTCCGCTACGGGGTCGATCGGGCTCGTCTGGGGGACTTCGAAGGCCACCAGGAGGACGCCGGGAAGCGCAGTGCGCTCGAACGCTACCTGCTGGAGTCGGTGGGGCTGGCCTGGCTGGGCACCAATCCCACGGGTTCCCAGAACTATGGAGGCACCACTCAACCGGAGCCTCCGACCCAGGTCACCTCTCCGACCGGAGGGGTCCAGCCGGTCTCTTCCACGACGCCCGCCACCACCCCGACCACCGCTCCGGTGACGCCCCCCGTCTCCTCCAAGCCCTCGACCTCGGCGCCTTCGACCACCCCGACCACGTCGACGCCCCCGAGCACCTCCACCCCCAGTGCACCACGTTCCTCCTCGGGGGGCGGCGGATTGTGGTCGACGGTCTCGTCCTGGTTGAGTCAGGTGGCCACCGGCTTCTCGTCGCTGGGCACTGCGGCGTTGTCCATGGCCGAGATCCAGCAGATCCTTCCCCCAGGCCTGGATCTGGCCGGGGTCGACCTTCAGACCCTGGACCTGGACGGGGACGGTCAGGTCACCCGCTCCGACCTGAACCGGCTGGCGCACATGGCCAGCAATCCCGGGCAGGCCAGCGACTCCCAGGCCGGCACCCCGTTGTCGCGGCTCCTGCTTCAGTTGGGCGGACACCAGACCCGACCCGGCGCCCTGGCCTCGGTTTTCGAGGGGGTGGCCGCGCGCCGTCTGGGTGCGCCCGGCGCCGTGCCGTCCCCCACGGGGGGCGCCGCCCCGACGGCGACCCTGCCGCCCGTCGGCTCTTCCACCCCGCCCGCGCCTCCGTCTGCCGGCTCGACCCCCGCTCCCGGTTCGGCCCAACCGGCCCCGGCTCCCGTGGATCCCGGGATGACCGCGCTGAGGGTGGGCATCTTCCGCGAGGCCTCCGCCCATCTGGAGGGGGTGGCTTCCGGGCAGGTCCGGCCTGGAGGACTCTGGGCTCTCAACTCCCTGGGCCAGGAGGGCGAGGGCCTCTGGGGGATGACCGATGCCTTCGAGACCCTGGTGACCGGCAAGGGAGGCCCCGAGAAGATGATGGGCGTGTTCCGGCACGCGGCCTCCTCCCCGGACCAGGCCCTGGCCATGTCGTCCCTGCTGAAGGGGATGGTCGAGGTGGCCCCCGACCGTGCCGTCGGAACCCTGCTGCTCACCATGGACGCGCCGGGCGGCTCGGAGTCGGTCGGTCGGCTCTTCTCGGCCATGAGCCGCGAGCCCGCGGGGGCCATCAACCTGGCTCAACTCCTCCAGACGGCGGCCACCAACCCGTCCTCGGCCCGGGGGTTGTGGGAGATGATGGACACCCTGACCACCCCCACCCTGGAGGATGCCGGAGGCGGCACCCGGATTGCCGCAGCCTTGGGCCGTTCCTCGGACTGGGTCCAGGGGTCCCAGGCCCTGACGCGCACGTTCTCGGCCTTGCTCCAGACGGAGGGGGGAGGGATCCGCTTCGCCAACCTGGTCCACCGCATGTCGGACAGCCACCAGGGCGCCGCCGACACGGCTCGCCTGCTGCAGAACATGGCCTTCGACAAGCAGGGAGGGCGCGAGGTGGCCAGGATGCTGGCCCAGGGCACCCAATCCCGGTCCGGGGCCCGAGCCGTGGCCGAGAGCCTGAACCAGATGGCGGCCACCCGCGAGGGCGGCCTGGGCGTCGGGCGTCTGTTCATGGGCGTCTCCGGCTCCAAGGAGGGGGCCCGACTGCTGGCCAACCTGTCCCGGGACTCGTCGTCCGCCGGGCCGATGCTCTCGCTTTTGAACCGCCTGGAGGCGAATCCTCCAGCCGCGGCTCGCTTCTCGCGGGCCCTGGATCAGTTGACCCGGGATCCGCGGCTGCGCCCCGAGATGGCCATCTTCCGTGGGCGCGTGGCCGCCAACCCCGAGCTGGAATCGGCCCTGCAGAGGGTCTGGACTCCTCAGGCCCAACCCGCGGCACGCGCCAGCGCTCCCCTGCCTTTGACCTGGGGGGGCGCCCTGGCGATGGAACAGGCCGGCATGGGCAGCCGACATGCCGGACCTTCGGCTCCTTCTGCCTCGACTTCGGTCTCGGCCACTCCCTCGTTGGGAGTCGGCGCCCCGGTCCCGGCTTCTCCGGAAGGCGCCTCCAGCGGTCAACACCAGGGCCAGGACGGGTCGCCCCAGGGTGAGCAGCGCCCGATGAAGGCCACCCTGGCCGCTCCACCCGAGGTCGCGACCGCCGCGCGGGACCAGGGGCCCGCCCGGACCGAGGCGCCGGCCCGAATCGGCTGGCCGGCCCTGGGCGAGGCGGGCCTGCCGGCGGCGCTTCCGGCCCCGGCGGGGGAGGCCTCAACCCCCGTGCAGGCGGCCGCAGCGCTCGTCCAGGCCGACCTGCGGCCCGGCACGGGCGAGAAGGCTCCAGCCCAGGCCGTCCCTCCCGGGGCGCCTGGCCAGGAGGAGGGCGAGTCGGCTTCCGCCGTCCGTCGTCCCGGCCAGGTCCGGCCGGCTCTGGCCTTGGCAGACGGGAACCCGGTCGCACACAGTGCCCGGGCTTCCCTGGAGACCACCCAGGCCGCCCGCGCCTCGGGCGAAGCCGTCGATTCGCCGAAGGGAACCGCGACGCCCTTCCGACCTGGGGACTACTACTCGGAGGACACGCTTCGCAGTCTGCGCCTGTGCCCGGAATGCGGCTTCCGCACCAGCGCAGGAGGGATTTGCGCCCGCTGCGTGGCCAGTGCCTTCCGCGAAGGCCGGATCACCCAGGCCGTGGTGGGCGTCCACTGGTAGGCTCGGGGTGCGGTGCACCCGGAATCCTTCGAGGGTCCTGGTGCGGTGTGGTTCCCTCGGAAGCCACCGCTCTGGACCGTTGGTGATAGCGCTCCTCTTTCTGGATAATCTCGGGGGGAGGCGCATTGTAACTTCCCGGACATCGTCTGGCAACATCTGGTTCACAATGTCGCCTCCTCTCGGCGGGCTTTCGTGGCATACTGAAGAGGACAAGCAGGGCAGGAGGATCAGATGGATTTCCTTCAGACGATGGGCTTCAATTCCCTGGGGACGATGAATTCCTTCGGCTTCCCCGCGATGGGAGGCTCCAACCAGGGCATGCAGTCCCTGCTGGGCAACGTGATGGGCGGTTCGTTCGTCAACTCCGGCTTCTCGATGCAGAACAACATGACGGCGATGATGCAACAGTTCCAGCAGTTCTTCGCCCAACAGCAGCAGCAGGGCATGCAGGCCTTCTCGACCTGGCAGGCCAATCTCAACCGGGCGACCTTCCAGCCGGATGACGCCCAGTCGCCTGTCCAGCAGTTCCGCGCCCTGCAAGGGTTCGCCCGCGAGAACGGCTCGCGGGATGGGACGCCGGTGGCGGATTGGACCGACAACCAGCAGGACATGGCTTCGGCCCAGTACCTGGATGGACTGGTCTCCAAGCAGTCCGACGTGGTCCTCCAGGAGATCAAGAACGCTCCGGCCTCCGAGCGGGCCGCCTTGCGGGCCGAAGAGCTCAAGCTTCAGGAACGGATCGCGGCCCGGGAGGCCCAGGGCAACCCGATGACCGGCCACGAGAAGTTGCTGGCGCAGCAGGCCTACACCGAGAAGTTGTACCAGGCCGGCCAGATCGGTCCTGCCCTCGGCCAGGCCAATCGCGACCTGATGGCCATCCAGGATTGCGCCGATCAGACCTGGGCCAACACCTTCCTGAAGAAGGGCCTCCCGACGCCGCCCGACATGCCTCAGCGCAACATCGACCGCTCGCCCTACAACCCGAACAACGCTCAGACGCCGGCTCCCCAGGTCGCCCCGCAGGGTCCGAACAACATGGTTGCCTGAGCATGTTGGCCTCGGGGTCACCCCTGGCCCAAGCCTTCACCCGCCTCGAGCCCCTGATTTGCCGGCTTGAGGCGGGTGAATCCGTCTCTGACCAGGTCCAGGCCTTCCTGGATCGGATGCTCTGGATGACCCGTCTGCCGTTGCCCGAAGACCTCTCGGAGGTCCGGGGGATCCTCGAGGACCTGCGCCAGGACCCCTCGTCCCGTCATCTGGACAACCTGCGTCGGGCCATCGAATCTGCGGCAGCGCCCGGCCCCACCGCCTCGGCTCGGGTCAACGCCGTTCTGGACCTGGCCCTGGCGGCGGTTCAGGGCGAGGGCCCGGAAGAATACTCGGCCGCGGTCGTGGCGCTGGATTCCGAGTTCGCCGCCCTGTCTGCCCGATTCTCGGCCCTGGGTGTCACGGGCATCACCGAGAGGTTCTGCGAGATGGCCCAGGAGGGCAATTTGCAGGTTGAGGCCATGCGCGCCTCGCTGGCAGACCTGGATGAGGCGGTGGCTGCCGGTTCGCAACATGACCTCCTGGCGTGCGGGGAGACCCTGGTCTTCTTCGTGAACCGGGCCGCACAGATCTTCCGCGAGCTGGAGCGCTTGCTGGCCCTCGAGGGGCGCACGCCCTGCATCCGTTGCGGGCGGTCCAACTCCTCGGAGAGGAGCCTTTGTGAAGACTGCGGAGCCATCCTTCCGGTGGCAACGGTCCGGCAGGAAGGTCTGCTGGATGTCCGGGTTGGGGAGGCAGGCCCTTCGCAGCCGACCCGGATGACCGAGAACCTGGCCCGCATCTTCGAAGCTTGCGAGAGGTTCTATTCTGGAACCCTGGAAGCCGCAGCCTTCCTGGACGAGGTCACCTGGTTGGAAGGCCTCCTGGACCGGGCCCGGCGACAGGGCCTGGGCGACGGGTGCCAGGAATTCCAGGCCGGGCTCGCCCTGCTCCGCCAGGCAGGGGAACTCGAGGACCGCGCCTTGCTGGATGCCGGCCGCCGCCGGCTCTGGGAAGGGGCAGGAAGGCTGCAGGCCGCGGGCTGAAGGCCCCAGGGCAGGAGCCCGCGGCCCGGAGAGGGAAGCTCTCGAGGCCAGGCCCGGCCGCCCCTTCCTCTGATGGGGCCACCTGGGCCCGTGCGACGTCCCAGCCGGCGCCGGATTCCGGCGTGAGAGGTGTTTCGTGGCCACCTTGCAGTCTGCACCCCGTGCGGCCGTGACCCGTCCCCCCCTCGACGCGGCGCCCCTTCTTCGGGACGCGGTCGACCTGGCAGCTTCCGATCTCCACCTCAAGCCCGGTCTGCCTCCCATGTTGAGGCGGCGGGGGCGCCTCGAGCCGATTCCCGGTCGTGAGCCGGTTTCAGCCCTGGACGTTCGAGAGCTGATCTTCTCGCTTCTGGACGACGCGCGCCGCAAGGAATGGGAGCTCAACCACGAGCTGGACACGGCCCTGGAGGTCCGCGACCTGGGTCGCTTCCGACTGAACGCCTACTTCGATCGCACCGGGCCGGGGGCCGCCCTGCGCCTGATCCCGACCCGGGTTCCCGAGTTCCACGAGATCGGTCTGCCGGAGGCCGTCCAGAACTTCCTGATGGCCCCCAGCGGCCTGGTCCTGGCCACTGGACCCACGGGGGTCGGCAAGTCCACCACGCTGGCGTGTCTTGCCGCCACGGTGTTGCGGCACTCTCCGGTTCACGTCCTGACCCTCGAGGACCCGATCGAGTTCGTTCTGGAACCCGGCATGGGAATCGTCAGCCAGCGCGAGGTCGGCCGCCATACAGACACCTTTGCCACCGCTCTCAAGCGCGGCCTGCGCCAGGACCCGGACGTCATCCTGGTGGGCGAGATGCGCGATCCCGAGACCATCTCCCTGGCCTTGACCGCGGCCGAGACCGGTCATCTGGTCCTGGCCAGCCTGCACAGCCCCGACGCCCCGGGCGCCATCGAGAGGATCATCGGAGCCCTGCCCTCGGGCCAGCAGGCTCAGGCCCGGATGCAACTGGCCTCGGGCCTGCGGGCCGTGATCGCCCAGGCCCTCCTGCCCCGGCTGGACGGCAGCGGTCGGGTCGCCGCCCGGGAGATCCTGCTGGGCAATCCGGCCATCTCGGCCCTGATCCGCGAGGCCCGGACCCACCAGATCTACTCAATGATCGAGACCAGCCGGGACCTGGGGATGGTCACCATGGAGAAGGCCCTGGCCGATCTGGTCCAGGAGGGCGTGGTCAGCGTGGAGGCGGCAACCCTGGCGGCGCTGCGCCCCCAGGCCCTGACCCAGTTGCTCCAGCCCCGCTCCTACCTGCGCTAGATCCGGATTCGCTGGACCTGGAAGGCCTCGGCTGCCACCACGCCCACCTCCCGGCCGCGCAGCAGGGCCAGGCTGCGGAGGTTCTCCGACGAGTTCTGGTGGAGGCCTTCGCGGGCCTGGGAGTGATACATCCGGTAGGCCTCCAGCTTGCGGTCCAGCAGGTCCGAGATGTCGACGTAGAAGTTGGGAACCACCCGCTCGTGGGGAAGACACCAGGAGTTGGGGGGGTACTCGTAGAGCAGGACGGCAGCGGCCTGGGGCAGGGCCCCGTGGTCGTGAGGTCGGGTGGCCACCAGGCCCGCGCGCAGCACGGCTTCGTGGTCCTGGTTGTAGGAGTGGGCCGGCAGGAACACGATGTCCGGCTTGAAGTTGCGGATCGACAGGCGGGCCTCGCGCTCCAGCAGGGCGACCAGGTCGCGGCGGGGGATCCCGTCCAGGCGCATGTGGGTGTGGTCGTCGGTCATGAGGACCTCCCAGTCGTGGACCCCCAGGAAGCCGGCCACCCGCGAGACCTCGTCCAGCCGTTCGGAACCCTCGACCACCCGGCCTCCATCGCCGACCCTCTGCAGGTCGCCGACCGTGACGATCAGGACCCCCACCTGGGCGCCCAGGCTGGAGGCGCGCAGGATCGCGCCCCCGCAGCCGATGGCCTCGTCATCGGCATGGGGGGCCACCACCAGGACCCGGCGGCCTTCGAAGAACTTGCGAGCGGTCTCCATGGGCAGACGTCCTTTGCTTGAGGTGCCGCGCGATTCCCCGAGGATTCGGGTCGTTCCTTCTACTCGGACGTGGGGGCAGGAACCGAGCGGTCGGGAATCCGGCCCTTCAGGACCAGGAAGAGCCCGGCGACCAGGAAGACGCCTGCCAGGGCCTGCGAGCCCAGGCGCAGCGAAGCCGGGTCGTAGTCGCGCCAGAAGTCGAGGATGAAGCGCGTCAGGCCATACCCCATCAAGGCCAGCCCGTCGGCGCGCACGCCCCAGCGCCGGCCCAGGCGGGCGGCGGCCAGGGCGGCCAGGATGTGGCCGATGGCCAGGTACAGCATCACCGGGTGCCGGGGCGGGTCGCTTCCGACCACCAGGCCCCAGGGGACCGTAGTCACGGTCCCATACTCGTTCCACCAGTTCAAGAAGCAGCCGATTCGCCCGACTCCCCAGCCGGCCAGCGCCGGCGGTCCGACGGCATCGTTGAAGAGCTCGCGGGGCAGTTTGTTCCAGCGCAGGTACAACCACCACGCGGCCAGGGCCCCGAAGAACCCTCCGTAAGAGACCAGGCCCCCTTCCCAGATGGCCAGCACCGACAACGGGTCCAGCAGCATCGAGGGGTTGAGCAGGACGTAGAACGCGCGGGCGCCGATGATCCCACCCAGGGTCAGCCAGGAGGCCAGGTTGTCCAGGTGGACGTGATACTCCCGGGGCACGCGCGCCCGGGTCCAGACCCAGGCGGTGACGGCTCCCAGCAGGAAGAAGGTCCCGTGGCAGTTCAGGGTGACCGGTCCGAGGTGGACTTCGGGGGGGGGAGTGAAGTGGATCACGAGGCGGGGGCATTCCCCTCCGGTGCCCGGATGCCTGCCTTGCCGGGAGGCCAGGGGGGCGGAGGAACTCCTCTGCGGCTCGCCGAAACCGGCGCCATCCCGTGGACCTGGAGGACGGATGCCTGGAATCGCACACTACTTCCGGCTCATGCAGGAGATGGGGGCCTCCGACCTGCATCTGGCCTCGGGGGTCCCGCCCATCGTGCGGGTCCACGGGACCCTGGAGCGACTGCCCCGGCAGGAACTCTCAGCCGCCGAAGTGGTCTCGATGATCCGCGAGATTCTGACGGATGCAGAGATCCGACGTCTCCAGGACGAGAAGAACCTGGACTTCGCTTTGGCCCACGGCACCCCCGAGCAGGGCGGCCCCTGGCGCTTCCGCGGGAACGCCTACTTCCAGAAGAACGGGCCGAACCTGGTCCTGCGCGGCATCGGCTCTGCGGTGCCCACCCTCGAGGACCTGGGCCTTCCCTCCGACCTGGCCCGTCTGGTCGGCTACCACCAGGGCCTGGTCCTGACCACCGGGCAGGCCGGCAGCGGCAAGACCGCCACGCTGGCAGCCCTGATCGACGTCGTCAACAGTTCCAAGCCCGTCCACATCATCACGGTCGAGGACCCCATCGAGTTCATCCATCCCAACAAGCGCGCCCTGGTCAACCAGCGCCAGGTGGGGCGCGACGTGGAGAGCTTCAGCCTGGCCCTGAAGGGGGCCCTGCGCGAGGACCCCGACGTGATCCTGGTCGGCGAGTTGCGCGACCTGGAGACCATTTCCCGGGAGGATTCCCGTTTTCATGGCATTCACGCTGCCCGCTCCAACAGGAGCGGATTGTGCTCCGGGGTGAGTGTCGTGCGGATGAAATCGGACCAGTGGCCTGAGAGGAGTTGGCAGCGCAGGTGGATCAAGCCCTCGGCGGTAGACTCACACCAGTAGAGGCCGCAGCCCTTCATTCGCAGGTTGATCACCCTGCGGATGCAGCTTTCCACGGCGCCAGACCCGATGGGCAACTTGGCGCGGCGCACACGGACGTACCGCACCCTCTCGGCATGGTCGATCAGGTAGTCATGGGGCCCCAACATCTCCTGCAAAGCCGTGACGCTTCCGAGCCGGAGGAGGCGCCGGGCTTGCGCCTTGTTGGCCCGGATCTCGGCCGGGCTTCCGCCGAGGGCCTCCGCCAACTCCTGGACCCGTTGGCTGGCGTGGTAGAAATCCAGCACCTCCGTGACGCGGTCCGAAGTGATGCCCACTTCTGCGGCGAGCCCTTGCACCCGGTTCCAAATCCACGGTCCACCGTCAGCGAGGAACACCCACTCGGCCGCCCGATCAGCTCCCATCCGGACCAACTCGGTGGCCAACAACTGAAACAGGCGGTCAGCGTCTCCCAGGGTCCCGCCGTATCGCAGCAAGCCTCCGCGCTTCTTGCGCCCCCGGTCGTCCAGTTCATAGATGACGAAGAGCTTCGGCTCCCTCCATTCGGCGTCGAAGCCGCGATGCCCGGATTTTCGCGGCCGGCCTTGCCTGCGCTCTTCTCGGATCCGCAACCGACCCCCATCTACGAGGATGGCCAGGCGCTTGCCTTGGGCAACCCCGTCCTTGGGGCGGAGAGCCTGCCTCTGCTCTACGCACCAGTTGCGGAAGTGAAGGGCGCGTTCCGCCACCGAAAGGGCGACACGCCTGACGACCTTGATGTTGAGGTGCAGGCCTCGGGTTGCCAGGATCGCCTGCGCGTCCTCCATTGTGCCGGAGGCGACCAATCGAGAGATCTCGCTGGCCAGGGTCGGCGAGATGCGGTTGAGGATCCCCAGGTCGTTCAGGATCGGATAGAAGCCGTTGCCAGCCTTCCCCCGGGCCTTCGAGGCGGACCTGGCCTGGAGGCCGCCGCCGTTGCCCTTGTTCGCCTTCTTCCGAGGCCGGCGCTTCAGGAAATAAGGCGTCGCCACTTCGACCTCGGACCCGCCGAACAGGGTTACCCGAACCGGTTGCGACGACCGCTGCAAACCAGCCGGGGACGTCGCCGCAAGCGCCAGGGTCCTGGCATACACTTCAGGGTCCTCGTGCGCGGCGTCGATGACGGCCGCCACCACCGGGTCGCCACCGAACCGGGCCAGAAGCGGATACAGTTTGCTCTCCAAGTCGAGGAGGGCGACCGGTTCGCTCAAATCCAGGTCCTGCAGGAGTTCCAGGATCATCGAAGACGCCCGTTGCCCAGCCTCCCAAGCCAGGCGAAGCGCCCAGGCAGCGCGGTCCTCGCGATAGCTGACCTTCGCGGGCTCGGATGTAACCCGCACGCTCGGGAGAGAAGGGCCGACCAGCCTGTATCGCGTATCCATGGGAAGAAGCCTCCTGCTTTCGGCCGCAAGGCCGTTGGGTGTAACACGGGAGGCTTCTCCATTTCCCGTGAAAACCTTGCAAGTAGAATCCGAACCATGCTCAGCGCCTACGCGCCCAGGAAGCCATAAAATGGGGGTTGAAGGAGGATGCCACCAAACCGGGATCGCGCCCCCATTTCCCTGGCCATCACCGCCGCGGAGACCGGGCATCTGGTCCTGGGCACGCTGCACACCAACTCGGCAGCCAAGACCATCGATCGCCTGATCGACGCCTTCCCGGTCGACCAGCAGGCCCAGGTCCGCACCATGCTCTCGGAATCCCTGCGGGGCGTGATCTCCCAGCAGTTGATTCCGCGTCAGGATGGTCTGGGGCGGGTGCCTGCCGTCGAGGTGCTGGTTGGAAACGTCGGGGTCGCCAACCTGATTCGGGATGGCAAGACCTACCAGATCCCCATGGCCATGCAGACCGGACGCAAGGATGGGATGCGGATCATGGACTCGGCCATCCTGGACCTCTTCGAGAAGGGGATCATCTCGAAGGAAGAGGCCATGGCCCGCTCGGTCAACAAGGCCCCCTATCGCCAGATCGAGAACACCAGCCCCACCGAGTAGGAGCCGCCATGTCCTTCTTCCAGAAATTCACCCGGAAACTCACCATGCAGGAGGAGCCCGCGTCGCCTCCCGCCGAGCCGGTAGCCTCGTTCGCCGAGGAGATCCCCGACCTGCCCGAGGCTCCCCCGCCTGCACCCGAACCCGAACCGCCTGCCCCCCAACTGGAGATCGCCTTGGAGGAGGGCTACCGCCTGGATGACCTCCTGCGCCGGCTGGTCTCGGAGAAGGGTTCCGATCTGCACCTGTCGGTCGGGGTCCCGCCGGTCTTCCGGATCCATGGAGATCTGGTCGTCTCCAAAGCTCGCCCCCTGAGCCAGGAGCACGCCGAGGCCATCCTCTTCCCCCTGGTGGATGCCGAGCGGATCGACAGCTTGAAGGACTGCGGCAACCTGGATTTCGCCTACGAGATCCCGGACCTGGCCCGATTCCGGGCCAACTACTTCAAGCAGAACCGCGGTCTGGCAGCGGTCTTCCGCGAGATCCCCAGCAAGATCCCGACCATCGAACAGTTGAACCTTCCTCCGGTCCTGAAGAACATCGCCATGTTCCAGAGCGGCCTGGTGGTGGTCACCGGACCGACGGGGTCGGGCAAGTCCACGACCCTGGCCGCGATGATCAACCACATCAACCAGCTTCGCCGGGCTCACGTGATCACCATCGAGGATCCGATCGAGTTCTATCATCCCAGCCGGAGCTGCCTGATCGACCACCGCGAGGTGGGACAGCACGCGGTGTCCTTCGCGGATGCCCTGCGGGCCACCCTGCGTGAGGACCCGGACATCATCCTGGTGGGCGAGATGCGCGACCTGGAGACCATCTACAACGCGATCAAGGCCGCCGAGACGGGGGCCCTGGTCTTCGGGACCCTGCACACGAACTCGGCGGCCAAGACCGTGGACCGCATCATCGACGTCTTCCCTGCGCGACAGCAAGAGCAGATCCGGGCCATGCTGGCCGAGTCCTTCCGGGCCGTGGTGGCCCAGTTGCTGCTGAAGAAGACCGGGGGACAGGGGCGGGTGGCAGTCCACGAGATCCTCGTCGCCGAGGCCGGGTTCTCGAACCTGATCCGTGAGGGCAAGACCAGCCAGATCAACAACTACATCCAGACCGGCAAGGAATACGGCATGCAGACCATGGATGCCGGGCTGCTGAAACTGTTGAAGGCTGGCAGCATCACCAAGGCGACGGTCCTGGAGAAGTGCCACGACCGCAACTTCTTCCGCTCGGCGGGGATCGCACTGGATTGAGAACGGGGTCCTCTCCCCGGCGGGGCTTCTCGTGCCCGCGCCAGGGGCGGGGCCGGACCAGAGGAGAATCGTGACGCTCGAGGTCTCCGAGGGACTCCTGTATTTCCTGAAGTACCCTCTGCTGCTGCTGCTGTATGTGTTCCTGGCCACCGCCCTGCGAGCCATGACCACGGCCCTGCCCACCCCGAAGGAGCTGGCCACCCCCCAGACCCCTTCCAGCCGAAGGCGCCAGCCAACGCCCCCGTCCAGGCGGACCTCCGAGAGGTCGCTGGCCGAACCGGTGGCCTCGCCGGAGGACCCCCCGGAGGCTTTGAGGCCGGTGATGAGGGGGGCCGGGCGGCAGTGGCTGGAGGTGGTGACCGGGATGGATGCCCCTGCTGAGGGGATCTCCATCCAGGGTCCCGTCGTGTTCGGGCGTCTGGCGGACTGCACGGTGCGGATTCCCGATCCTTTCGTCTCGGGCCATCATGCCCGCCTGACGCCGGGCCCGGAGGGGGCGACCCTGGAGGATCTGGGCAGCCGCAACGGGACGTGGTTGGGGCACGAACGCCTGGAGGGCCCCGTCCGGCTCCAGGATGGAGACCACTTCGCGGTGGGCGACGTCACCTTCCGCTATCATCAGACATGAACGGGCGTCCGACCGCCTGTCTGCTGATGACCCTGGTCAGCGCGATCCTGGTCCTGGGGGCGGCCCTGGCCCAGGCGGGCTTGAGCCGGCTGGATCCGCCTTCACCCTGGCCTTCGGTGGGGCTGCTGCTGGGCGCGTTCTGGGCGGGCTGGCTGCTGAGCCGCCTGCGCCGGCCCCCGGGGGATTGCTTGCTGCTGCCGCTGGCGACCCTTCTGTGCAGCGTGGGTTGGTTGGAGGTCTATCGCCTGGGGCCGGCCATCGGCTCGCCGGCACTGGGCGAACGGCAGGCATGGTGGATCGCCCTGGGCCTGCTGGTCTTCGTGTCGAGCCTCTTCGTGCCGGGCGACTACCGGGCCCTGGAAGACTACAAGTATTCGTGCCTCGTGATCGGGGTCTTCCTGCAGTTGGCGGTCATGATGTTCGGAACCGAGATCAACGGTGCCCGCCTGTGGTTCGAGATCGGCCCGGTGCTCTTCCAGCCGGTCGAAGTCGTCAAGATCCTGCTGGTCGTGTTCCTGGCGGCCTTCCTGCGCCAGTTCCGCCACTGGATCCGGCTGAGCCTGCTCTCTCCCGAAGGTCGGCTTCCGCGCAAGGCGTTGTTGTTGCTGGGCCTGGGCTGGGCCTGTGCGGAAGGCGTCCTGGTCCTGCAGAAGGATCTGGGCATGGCCCTGCTCCTCTTCGGCCTCTTCTTGTCCATGTTCTTCCTGTCCACCGGCCGGCGCGACCTGGTGGCCCTGTCTGCGGTGCTGGCCAGCCTGGGGTCATGGATGTGCTATCACCTCTTCGGCCACGTCCGGGTTCGCGTCGGAGCCTGGTTGGATCCCTTCGCGGATCCTCATGGCCAGGGCTATCAGATGTCCCAGGCCCTGTACGCGCTGGCTTCAGGGGGCCTGGATGGCTCGGGGCTGGGCATGGGACGCCCGTTCCTGGTCCCCGAGGCCTACACCGACTTCATCTTCGTGGCGGTGGCGGAGGAGTGGGGGATGCTGGGAGCGCTGGGGGTGTTGATGGTCTACATGATGCTGGTCACCCGAGCCTTCCGGATCGCGTTGTGGGCTGGAGACGAGTTCGGGACGCTGCTGGCGGCCGGGCTGGCCACCCTGGTCGCCTGGCAGACCCTGATCCTGGTGGGGGGGACCGTGCAACTGGCGCCCATGACGGGGATCACGCTTCCGTTCATGAGCTACGGAGGAAGCTCCATGCTGGCCAACTTCCTGCTTCTGGGCCTCCTCTGGCGCATCTCCGCCGTCGGGGAGGTGTCCGGTGGCGATTAAGGCCCGCGTGCGGGTGGTGGCCTTGTTCCTGCTGGTGCTCTTCCTGGCCCCGGTGGTGAACCTGACCCGTCTGCAGGTCCTGCGCTCCGAGGAGCTCTTCGCTCGGCCCGACAACACCCGGACCCTGGAGGACCTCTCGTTGCGGGGGAGCCTGCTGGATCGCACCGGCCAACCCCTGGCGCAGTCCCGGGAGGGCCGTCGCGTCTACCCGCTGGGCCCGATCACCGGGCCCTTGCTGGGCTACATGACCGGGAGGCTCGGCGCGGCGGGCCTGGAGGCCAGCCTGGAGGCGAGAACCGCCGGCTACGCCGTGCCCCGGACTCCCATTCAGGCCTGGAACCTGGTGGCTCGCGGGGAACGGCGCGGAGACGACGTCGTCCTGACGTTGGATCGGGACCTGCAGAAGCTGGCCTGGGGGCTCCTGGAGGGATCTCGCGGGGCCGTCCTGGTCCTGGACGTCCCGACGGGAGAGATCCTGGCGGTGGCCAGTCGCCCCTCCTTCGATCCGGCCACGCTGGAGGCCGACTGGGAAAGCCTTCGTGTGGACCCCGCGGCCCCCCTGATCGAGCGCGGGACCCAGGGGCTGTACCCGCCCGGTTCGACCTTCAAGATCCTGACGATGGCAGGCGCCCTGGCGGACGGGCGGACATCCGCCGACGAGGTCTTCGCGTGCACGGGGAGCATGGATGCCGGGAACTTCATCCTGCACGACAACGCCGTCCACGGCCCGGTCCGCCTGGAAGAGGCCCTGGTGGTCTCCTGCAACGTGACCTTCGCGACCCTGGGCCAGCGCCTGGGAGTCGAAGGGCTGCGCCGTTGGATGGACGAGTTCGGCCTGCTGGACGAGCTGCCCCTGGTCCCCAACGCCGCCGCGGCCCGCCCGGTCCACTCCGGGGCCCCTTCGGCCGCCGCCGAGGCCGGGATCGGTCAGGCCGATCTGCTGCTCTCGCCGCTGGCCATGGCCCGGGTCGCCGCCGCCGTGGCGCGCGGGGGAATCGACCTGGAACCCCGGCTTCTCCGGGCCCAGACCCGTCGGGGGCAGGAGACCTGGCGTCCCGCCGCGCCCCGTGCCCGTCGCGTCCTCCCCCAGGCCGTGGCCGACGAGGTGGGCCACGGCCTGGCGGCGGTGGTGGCCCGGGGAACCGGGGGGGCGGCGGCCCTGTCGGGAGTGGCCGTGGCGGGCAAGACGGGCACGGCCGAGAATCCGCATGGGGCACCTCACGCCTGGTTCGTCGGCTACGCGCCGGCAAGGGATCCTGAGGTGGCCGTGGCGATCCTGCTGGAGAACGCCGGAGGTGGGGGAACCCATGCTGCACCCCTGGCCTCGCGCCTGTTCCAGGCGGCCCTGGCTCGCTGATCGTCACCGCTTTCAGGGCACGCCTGCTGGCGCTGAATGGGGCTCTTCCGGGGCAGGCTTTCCTTCGGGCTCGGAGAACCCAGGCGGCGCGAAGGCGTCGGCCAGCGTGGTGCGGAGGCTCCCCCGACGGGCGAGCCCGCCCAGAGCCAGACGCTCGACAAGGAGGATTTCCGGAATGACAGTCTCGACCTCCCAGCGGATCTTCAACTTCTCCGCTGGCCCTGCCGTCCTGCCTCTTCCTGCCTTGCAGGAAGCCCAGCGCGACCTGGTGTGCTACCCCGGGGCGGGCGCCTCGGTCATGGAGATGTCCCATCGAGGCAAGGTGATCGACGGCATCATCAAAGAGACGGAGGCCCGCCTGCGTCGCATCCTGGGGGTTCCCGAGAACTACCACGTCCTGTTCCTGCAGGGAGGCGCCAGCCTGCAGTTCTCGATGGTTCCCATGAACTTCCTGGGAGCCGGAGGAGCCGACTACCTGGAGCTGGGCGCCTGGTCGAAGAAGGCCATGGCAGAGGCTCGGAAGGTGGGCCAGGTGCAGGTGGCCTGGTCGGGCAAGGCCGAAGGCTTCAAGCGGATGCCGGGCGACGGCGACTTCAAGGTGCGCCCCGAGGCGTCCTATCTGCACATGACGTCCAACGAGACCATCGAGGGCATCCAGTACCACCACGACCCCGATTCCCAGGGCCTGCCGCTGGTCTGTGACGCCTCCTCGGACTTCCTGTGCCGTCCGTTGGACATCTCCCGCTATGCGATGATCTACGCCGGTGCCCAGAAGAACGTGGGCCCCGCGGGCGTCACGCTGGTGGTGATGTCGGATGAGTTCTACTCCAAGGCCCTGGAGGACGAGAAGCGTCCGACCATGCTCGGCTACAAGGTGCACGTGGACAACAAGTCCCTGTACAACACGGCTCCGGTCTTCTCGATCTACATGGTGGGCCTGGTGCTGAAGTGGGTCGAGGAGGAGATGGGGGGGCTTTCCGGGATCCACGCCCACAACCAGAAGAAGGCCGCCCTGCTCTACCAGACGATCGACCAGAGCAACGGCTACTATCGCGGCCACGCCGAGGTCGCGAGCCGTTCGCTGATGAACGTGACCTGGCGGCTCCCGTCCGAGGACCTGGAGAAGCAGTTCGTCCAGGAAGCCCAGGCCCGCGGTCTGGACGGCCTGAAGGGGCACCGCTCGGTGGGTGGCATCCGGGCCTCCATCTACAATGCCTTCCCCTACGAGGGCGTCGAGGCCCTGGTCTCCTTCATGGAGGAGTTCCGCCGCCAGAACGGCTAGGAACTGCTCGCCGCCCTGGGTGGGTCCGCTGGCCGCAGGCGGTGGGCCCACCCGCAGGGCAGCCTGGAGGGGTCGTCTCCCACAGGGGGCGGCCCCTTTGCCGTCCCATTCGGGGGCAGGTCGCGGGCCTGACGCTCAGGGGTTGGACTTCTGAGCGGCCAGTTCCAGGATCTTCCGGGTCGAGGAGGGGACAGGCCGGGCACCCAGTTCCTCGGGGGACACCCACGCCCAGTCCGGGTTCCCATCCAGGGGGACGTCGCCTTCGATCCTTCCCTGGAAGACCTGGCAGCGGATGCTGCGAAAGGTGATGGCGTGGCGGACCTCGCCCAGGGGGTGCAGTCGGGTCGAAAGTCCCAGGGATTCCAGATGGTCCTGTAGCGCCTGCAATGGGCTTCGGGTGGGCCGGGCATCCACTCCCGGGCACTCCCAGAGATCCTCCAGGATTCCTTCTCGCTGGTTGCGGCCCAGCAGGACCCGGCCGCCCCGCACCAGGACTGCCGAGGCCCACAGCAGCCGTTCGGTGCGCCTCCTCTTGCGGGGTGGGGGGATCTGTCGGGTTCGCCCCTCGGCGCGGGCCCGGCACCCGGGGGCCAGGGGACAGGCCTCACAGGCCGGAGCCCCCTGGGGAAGGCACACGGTGGCGCCCAGCTCGATCAGGGCCTGGGTGAGATCCGCGGCTCGACCTGGCGGGATCGCCGGCAGGACTCGGAGGGTCAGGTCCCGGCGCACCGAGGGCCGCGAGGGGTCGTCCGACAACCCGAAGTAGCGCGTCAGCACCCGCAGCGTATTGCCGTCCAGCGCCAAGGCCGGGCGATTGAAGGCGATGCTGCAGACGGCGGCGGCCGTGTAGGGCCCGACGCCGGGAAGGCGGCGCAGGTCGTCCTCATCCTGGGGGACACCGCCCAGTTCCAGCACGGCCCGGGCTGCGGATTGCAGGTTCCGGACCCGGCGGTAGTAGCCCAGGCCGGACCAGGCCGCCAGCAGGGCGTCGGTGTCGGCGCGGGCCAGGGAGGCCCAGTCCGGGAAGAGGCCCAGGAAGCGCTGGTAGTAGGGCAGGACCTTGTCGACGCGCGTCTGCTGGAGCATGACCTCCGAGACCAGGATGGCGTAGGGGTCCCGGGTCTGCCGCCAGGGAAGCGCCCGGGCCGTGGCGGGATAGGCCTCCAGCATTCGGAGCAGGTCGTCGTCCAGGGGCATCGGCGCCAGCCCTCAGCCCAGCAGGCGGGCCCGCAGGCCAAGCCGCCCCTGTCGGGCCAGCTTCTCCTTCAAGCGGGTCCGGTTCTCGCGGCCGATCCCGCTGGACAGGGCGCGATTGAGGGCCTTCCAGTCCTGGTTGCGCGTGATGCCCCGATTCCAGTGCACCAGGGCCCAGCCCAGGGCTTCGCGGCGGACCGGGTCCTTCTCGCGGTGGAGCTGGTCCACCAGGTCGGCCGGATCGTAGCGGCGCTCCAAGGCCCGAAGGATCCGGTCGCGAACCCGGTCGTCGGTCTCTCGGGACAGCCAGGAGGGCCAGTCGGCCGGGCTTTCGAAGAGGTCGGCCAGGCGCAGCCGGACCTGCGGATTGGGGTGTCGGCTCAGCTCCCAGGCCTCTTCCGGTGAATCCTGGACCGCCGAGCGGGCCATGGCCACCAGCCCGGGCTGGAGGTTCCAGTCCGGTTGCGCCAGAAGCCAGGCCAGCACGTCCACACCCGGACGCAGGCGGCCTTCCAGGCCTGCCTGCTGGACCTCGTGACGCAGCGATTCGGCGGCCTGTGGGCCCAGGAAGAGCTTCAGCGTCTCGACCCGTTCGATCCCCTCACAGCGCTCCAGGGCCGCCCCGGCGTCCTGCCACCCACCTCCGAAGCGGACCAGTTCCCGTCGGTGCTGCGCCGGGAGGAGGTCCCATTGCTGATAGCCGACCGGGAAGAGCCTGCGCAGCACGCGCTGGCGGACCACGTCGAGCTGCACCGGGGTCGGGTTCTCCAGGCGTTGGAACTCGTAGATCTCGTCGATGATCGTGTCGTCCGGCCGCCGGCGCAGGTTCCTCTGTCCTTCCAGGCGGCGCAGGTGAAGCCATCCGTCGCGGCCCAGCATGAGGGTCTCGCGGCGGGGGGTGGTGGGGGTCAGCGGAAGGAAGAACTCGGTGGTCCAGCGACGGGCCTCGGCACGGGTCCCCAGGACGTTGTGCGAGCGGCGGACCACGGAGGGTTGGGGTCGGAAGCCTTCCAGGTTGCGTACCGCCACGTCCAGCCAGCAGGCCACCTCCTCCCGGGTGCCTTCGGCCGGAGGCAGGATCAGCAAGCAGACCAGGTCTTCCAGGTGCGACACGCCCCGGCCGTTCGCGGACGGTCTGCTGAATCCTATCCGGTTCGGGTCGGGCTTGGTTTCCCGCCAGGAGTCTGTGTGAGTCTCCGGACCGAGCATCGCCGAGGGATCTTGTGCACCCCGCAATGCGCAAAAAATCGTGGTTTGCTTGAGGGCCGGAGACTTTCTGCAACACAGCGGGGGCCTCGCACCCGCGCCCCGCGCGGGTGCATCCCATTGAGCGGCGAGGCGACCGACTCGGTATTCACACAGGCTCCTAGGAAAGCAGGGGCGACCCGGAGCCGGATAGAACTGGCAGACAGCCAGGGAGCGATCCCCCCGGCGGTGTCCCGGCGTGCGGGCCCCGACCGAAGACTTGGATCGCAGGGAGATCGAATGGACAACTCACCCCCCCAGGAAGGCAGCCTTCTGGAGACCGGCGAACTGACAATCGATGATCTGCTCCACACCATGGTGGAGCGCGGTGCGTCCGACCTGCACATCAAGGTCGGAAGTGCGCCGATGATCCGGGTGGATGGCGAGTTGACTCCCGCCACCTACGAGATCCTGACCCCGGAGTCGGTGCGGCAGATGTGCGAGAGCATCCTGACCGACGAGCAGAAGGCCAAGTTCATCGCCGACAAGGAGCTGGACCTGGCCTACAGCATTCCGGGACTCTCCCGCTTCCGAGTCAACATCTACCTGCAGCGCGGGACCTGGGGAGCGGCCATCCGGGTCATCCCTTCGCGGCCCCTGACGCTGGACGAGCTCAAGATGCCCGCCATCGTGAAGGACCTGGCCATGCGTCCACGCGGGCTGGTCCTGGTGACCGGCCCGACCGGATCCGGCAAGTCCACCACGCTGGCCGCGATGGTCAACCACATCAACGAGAATCGGCGCTGTCACATCGTGACCTGCGAGGACCCCATCGAGTTCCTCCACAAGGACAAGAACTCGGTGCTCAGCCAGCGCGAGGTCGGTTCGGACACCCACAGCTTCGCGATGGCCCTGAAGCACGTGCTGCGCCAGGACCCCGACGTGATCCTGATCGGCGAGATGCGCGACTATGAGACGACCTCCATCGCCATCTCGGCCGCTGAAACCGGTCATATGGTCTTCGCCACCCTGCACACCAATTCGGCTGCCGCCACCGTCGACCGCGTGATCGACATCTTTCCCCCTCACCAGCAGCAGCAGATCCGCATGCAGCTCTCCATCTGCCTGGAGGGGATCATGTGTCAGAACCTGATCCCCAAGGCCCGTGGAGGCGGTCGGGTGATGGCCATGGAGATCATGCCGATGATCCCCGGCGTCCGGAACATCATCCGGGAAGGCAAGTCCCACCAGATCCCCAGTGCCATCCAGACCGGGGCGCAGTACGGGATGCAGGCTTTCGACATGTCTTTGCGCAACTTGTATCAGCAGGGCCTGATCACCTATGAGGATGCCCTGTCCAAAGCCCACAGCCCGGACGAATTCAACCGCTTGATCGGCAAGTGATTCCCGGTATCTGAACCTCTCGGAGGAACGTCGCGCCCATGAACGTCGAAGAACTCTTCACCAGCATGGTGGAGCGGAGGGCCTCGCACCTGCATCTGGTGCCGGGCAGTCCGATCATGATGCGGATCAACAATCAGCTCCACGGTCTGGACGGACAACTGCTCTCTCCTCAGGACACGCGAGCCTTCAGCGACGCGATCATGAACGAGCAGCTCCGAGAGGAGTTCGAAGAACGCCTCGAGGTGGACTTCTCCTTCTCGGTCCCCGGGCTTTCCCGCTTCCGGGTCAACATCTTCCGACAGCGTGGATCCGTGGCGGCGGTGATCTCCACGAACCCTCCGGCTCCTCCGACCATCGAAGAGCTGGGCATGCCCGAATTGATCAAGAACCTGGCCCTGGAGTCCTCCAGCGGCCTGATCGTCGTGTGTGGACCCAAGCAGTCGGGGAAGTCCCACACCCTGGCCGCGCTGGTGAACTACATCCTGGAGATGCGCACCTGCCAGATCATCTCCCTGGAGAACCCCATCGACTTCCTGCACAAGAACAAGCGGGGCATCATCTGCCAGCGTGAGATCGGCACCGATACGCTGAACTACGAGACGGCTTTCGCCTCGCTTCGCCATCAGAGCGCCGACATCGTGATCGTCACGGGCCTGGAGAGCTATGAGGTGGTCAGCCAGGCCTTGAACCTGGCGGCCGGAGGAACCCTGGTCCTGGCCACGGCGACGGCGGCCAGTTCCCAGGTCATGCTGGAGAAGCTGATCGATCTCTACCCCCCGCATCTCAACCAGGCTGCCCGCAGCCTGCTGGCGGTGGGTCTGGAGGCGATCATCGGACAGTCGCTGCTGACCAAGGCTTCGGGAGATGGCCTGATGCCGGCCTTCGAACTGCTTCTGGGCACCTCTCACGTCAAGTCGTTGCTGCGCGAGAACAAGCTCTTCCAGATCCACAACCTGATGAGCACCGTCGGACGGGAGTTCGGGATGCAGACCCAGGAGATGGCGCTGCGCTTCCTGGTCAAGAAGAACCTGGTGACCATGGAGGAGGCGGTCCGCAAGGCGGTCCGGCCCGAGGAGTTCAAGAAGATCATGTCCTTGCCCTACTGATCGTCCCAGCCCCCAAGCCGCTTCCAGAGCCCGTTGGCAGGACTGCCTGGGGCCCGGTCGGAAACCTCGACCGAGGGGTTTCCTGCCGGGTTGCTGGGGCTCTGCGCTTGTTCCAGGAGCCTTCGGACAGGTCCCGCGGGTCGCGTGCCGAACGGGCCCGGTGCAAATCCCTGTCCCCTGGAGTCACCATGTTGGATATCCGGCAGATCCGTCGCGAACCCGAACTCGTCAAAGCCGCCCTGGCTCGCCGAGGCGTCCAGGAGGAGGTCGTGGATCGCCTGGTCGACCTTGATGCCCGCCGCCGGGAGTGGATCACCCGCAGCGACGACCTGAAGAAGAGGCGCAACGAGGTCTCGGCCGATTTGGGGCGTCGCCGCAAGGCGGGCGAGGACATCTCGGAGGCTTCCGCCCGCATGCGCGAGGTCGGCGCCGAGATCGCCTCCCTGGATGCCCAGCGAGCGGCTGCCGAGGAGGAGCAGCAGCAGATCCTGGACGGGATCCCCAACCTGCCCGACGCCAGCGTTCCGGACGGGCGCGATGCCCAGGACAACGTGGTGGTCCGAACCTGGGGCGAGCCCCGGGTCCTGCCCCATCCCGCGCGGCCCCACTGGGAGGTGGGCGAGGATCTCGGGATCCTGGACTTCAAGCGTTCGGCCAGGCTCTCGGGCTCCAGGTTCTGGCTGCTGAAGGGAGACGGCGCGCGCCTGGAGCGGGCCCTGATCTCCTTCATGTTGGAACTCCACACCGGCGAGCACGGCTACACCGAGATCCTGCCTCCCTCGCTGGTCACCCGCGAGACGATGTACGCCACCGGGCAGCTCCCCAAGTTCGAGGAGGACCTGTTCCGCTGCACCCCCAACGATCTGTTCTTGATCCCGACCTCCGAGGTCCCTCTGACCAACCTGCACCGCGATGAGATCCTCGAAGCCTCCCAGCTTCCCCTGTGCTACACCGGCTTCACCCCGTGCTTCCGCTCCGAGGCGGGCGCCGCAGGCCGGGATACCCGGGGGCTGGTGCGGGTGCATCAGTTCCACAAGGTCGAAATGGTCAAGTTCGCCCACCCCGACCATTCCTTCGAGGAGCTCGAGAAGATGGTCATGAACGCCGAGAGGGTCCTGCAGATCCTGGAGATCCCCTATCGGGTCGTGCGCCTGTGCGCGGGCGACATGGGGTTCTCGGCGGCGGCCACCTATGACCTGGAGTTCTGGTCTCCGGCCCAGGAGCGCTGGCTGGAGATCTCGTCGTGTTCCAACTGCACCGACTTCCAGGCCCGCCGTGCAGGGATCCGCTTCCGCCGTGAGCCGGGAGCGCCCACCGAACTGGCGCATACCTTGAATGGCTCCGGCCTGGCCGTGGGGCGGACCATGGTGGCGATTCTGGAGAACTTCCAGCAGGAGGACGGTTCCATCCTCATTCCCCAGGCCTTGCGGCCCTACATGGGAGGTCGTGAGCGGATCGTCCGCTCGTGACGTCGGCTTGCTGGCCCCTGGAAGGCTCGTTCCCCGAAGGCGCGCCGCCTGAGGGGACTTCCCAGGTGCAGGTCCTGGTCCTGGGAGCTGGCCCTGCGGCCCTGGCAGCCGCGGGGGGGCTGGTCCGGAAGGGACTGCAGGTGGCCTTGCTGCCTCCTGTCCCCTGGAGCCAGGCCCCGCTCCTGCACGGCGCGGGGGTGGCCCTGCCCCTGCCGGGGCCTTCCTATCCGGTTCTGGGGCGTCAACTGGGCAGGACGGCGGCACGCCGTTTGTGGGCCGTGGCGGCAGAGGGGGCAGCGGATCTGCGCGTGCGGCTGGCCGGGGTGGATTGCGACCTGGAGCGCGGAGGTGTCCTGGTCCTGGCCGGCGGGCAGGAAGAGTCGGATGAGATGGTGGCCGGCCTGGCGGATCTGCTGGAAGACGGGGTGGAGGCGCGCATGATGGGCCCGTCGGCCGCCACGGGCTATCTGCCCGTCGAGACCGAGCATCCTGCGATGTACCTGGGCGGGGCGGCCTGTTTCCATCCCTCCCGGGCCCTGGCGGCCCTGGCCGCCCAGGTGGCCGGTGAGGGGGTCGCCTTCCTGCAATCCGTCCCGGAGGTGCGCTGGACCGAGAACGACCTGGGGGTCGAGGTGGCCGGCCAGGGATTCCACATCCACGCCGATCTGCTGATCCTGGCCGAGGGCTTTGGAGCCGAGGCTCCGGGCCTGCTCCGAGGGGAAGCCGGCCTCTTGTGGACCGGCCCCCTGCGCCAGGGGATGAGCCGGACCACCCTGGCGGCGCTGGCCGACGGAGGCCGGGAGATCTACCGCTCGGGGCCCGAAGGAGGGCTGGTGGCCAGCATCTCGCCGGGGTCGGAGGATCCTGTGGCCTGCCTGCACCGGCGTTTCCCCGAGGCCCGACAGGTCGCCGTCCGGCAGCTCTGGAGCGCCCCTTGGGAACAGGGGCAGGATGGACTCCCCCTGGTGGGATGCCTGCCCGGGGCGCGACGGGTGCGCCTGCTGGCGGGCTTCGGCAACCAGCCTTGGAGCCTGGCCTGGGGGGCCGGGCAGGACCTGGCCCGCTTGCCGGAAGGGCCGGACCTGGCCCCACTCGGACGCTTCCGGTGAGGCGCCGTCTGGTGGTGGGGATCAGCGGGGCCAGCGGGATCCTGTACGGGGTGCGCCTGCTGGAGGTCCTGCGCGACGTGCCCGGCTGGGAGAGCCATCTGGTGATCAGCCGGGCCGCGGTCCGCACCCTGGCCCTGGAGCTGCCGGAGTGGCCCCTGGAGGCTGTCCGAGGCCTGGCCGACGTCGTGCACGACGTCGAGGATCTGGCGGCCCCCCTGGCTTCGGGAACCTTTCGGACCCACGGGATGGTGGTGGCTCCCTGCTCGATGAAGACGCTCTCGGCCGTGGCTCAGGGGTCCGGTGGGAACCTGCTCACCCGGGCAGCCGACGTGGCGCTCAAGGAAAGGCGGCGGCTGGTCCTGGTGCCCCGCGAGAGCCCCCTGCACCTGGGCCACCTGAAGAACATGCTCTCCGCCACCGAGATGGGGGCCATCCTGGTGCCGCCGGTGGTCTCGTTCTACCTTCGCCCGCAGAGCGTCCTGGAGGTGGTGGACCACACCGTCGGCAAGGTCCTCGATCTCTTCGGTCTGGAGCACACCCTCTTCCAGCGCTGGGGATGAGGTCCGCTCAGGGCCTCGCTTCCGCTTCGAATCCGGCATCCTGGGAGACGACCCTGCCGAGAAGCTCCAACAGATCGGGGTCGTGCCGGCCGCAGGAACGGCTCAGGAAGTCGTCCAGGAACTCAGGAAGCTCCTGGTCTGCAGGGCGATCCATCCAGGACTCATCATAGTCCTCGGCCAGCGCCAGGATTCGCGCCGCCCGCGGCGTCTGTTCGCCGACCAGGTGGTCGGGAAAGCCCGAGCCGTCCCAGCGCTCGTGGTGGTGGCGCACGAGGGGGGCGGTCTTCTCCAGGACCTTGATGCGCTCCAGCATGTCGCTTCCGAACTGGGGGTGGCGCTTGTCGTTGCGGGCCACGACCGAGGTCCCCAGCATCAGCTTGCCGATATCGTGGAAGTAGGCCGCGTAGTAGAGGGTCTCGTAGTCCTTGCCCAGGATTCCCAGTTCGCGGGCCAGACGGCTGGTCGTTCGGGAGACCCGGATGACGTGACCTTGGCTTCCGGGCTCGACCGACTCCAAGGCGGCGATCAGGATCTCGATGGTGTGGACGAAGAAGTTCTGCAACTGCTCGATCAGACCGACGTTGTACAGCACCACCGCGGCGTGGTTGGCCAGGACGGTCAGGACCTCCTGGTCGGCCTCGGTGAAACCTCCGTCGACCTTGTTGATCGCTTCCAGGACGCCGAAAATCCGCTCTCCCCAGATGATCGGGACGGCCAGGACCGAGCGGGTGGGGATGGCGGTGATCCGGTCCACGCCCTTGAAGTGACGGGGATCCTCGGAGGCTTTGTTGCTGATCGCCGGACGCCGGCTGCTGAAGGCAGTCCCCGCGATGCTGGCGGTGTCCAGGGGGACCCGGACCTTCTTGATCGATTCCCCGAGCTCGCCCAGGGTCTCTTTGAAGTAGAGGTCCCCGTGCGCCTCGTCAAGCAGCAGGATGGAGGCGGACTCGGAGTCGGTGATCTCGCGGGCGCAAGCCGTGATCCGACCCAGAAGCTGGTCGGTGTCGGTGCTGGCTGCGATGTCCTGCTCCATCTCGCACAAGCGCGAGTAGAGGAGGGCGCGCTCGCTCTGGCTCTGCATCCTGGTGGGGCCCTTTCCTTCTAGTGGCTGGTCGTGACGCGCAGCAGTTCCTCGTAGGAGGTGACGCCGTTGTAGACCTTGCGCAGGCCGTCCTCGTACAGGAACGTCATCCCGTTGGCGATGGCGGCTTCCTTGAGCTCGTGCTCTTGAGCCCGGTGGACGATCATCTGGCGGATCGACTCGGTGGCTTCGAAGAGTTCGTAGATGCCCATCCGGCCTTTGTAACCCAACTGGTTGCAGGTGGCACAACCGCGGCCGCGCATCATCCGGCTGGCATCGGGGTCCATTCCGTGCTTCTCGAAGATCTTCTTGAGGGGGTCCTCCGGAACGATGGGCTCGGCGCAGTTCGAGCAGACCTTTCGCACCAGGCGCTGGGCCAGGATCCCGTTCAGGGTGGAGGAGACCAGGAAGGGCTCGATCCCCATGTCGGTCATGCGCAGGATCGAGGCGATGGCCGAGTTGGTGTGCAGCGTGGACAGGACCAGGTGTCCGGTCAGCGCAGCCTCCACCGCGATGGTGCCCGTCTCCTCATCGCGGATCTCACCCAGCATGATGATGTCGGGGTCTTGTCGCAGGAAGCACTTCAGGGCTCGGGCGAAGGTCAGGCCGGCCTTGTTGTTGGTCTGGACCTGGACGATGCCCCGCATGTTGTACTCGACCGGGTCCTCGACGGTCAGCATCTTGCGGTCGGGCTGGTTCAGGACGTTCAGGGTGGCATACAGGGTGGTTGACTTTCCCGAACCGGTCGGGCCGGTCACCAGGATGATCCCGTGGGGTCGCGAGTAGAGCTTCTTCCACAGGGCCAGGTCCTTCTCGAAGAAACCCAGTTGGGTCAGCTCGACCTTGGTGTTGCCCCGGTCCAGGATGCGCATCACGATGCTCTCACCCATGACGGAGGGCAGCGTCGAGACGCGCAGGTCCAGGTCCCGCCCACCGACTGAGAGCTGGATTCGCCCGTCCTGGGGAACGCGCTTCTCGTCGATGCGCAACTGGGCCATGATCTTGACGCGGGCCACCACTGCGGCCAGCAGGTTGCGCGGGATGTTCATCTCCTCGTGCAGGATGCCGTCGATGCGGTAACGGACCACGACCTCGTGTTCGAAGGGTTCGATGTGGATGTCCGAGGCCTTGCGCTCGATGCCCTTGACGATGACCATGTTGGCCAGTTTGATGACGGGCTGATCGATCTTCTCCTCGTCGTTCCCCTCGTCTTCCTCTTCCTGGATGACGTCCACGTGGGCGTCGGTGGCCTGGTCGACCAGCTCCTTCCAGCGGTTGTCTCCGCCATAGACCCTTTCGATCGATTGGGCGATGTCCGCGGCGCGCGCCAGCACGGCCTCGACATCCAGGCCGGTGCGGAACTTGATGTCGTCGATGGCGAAGACGTCCAGAGGGTCGGCCATGGCCAGGGTCACCCTCTTCTCCAGCTTGCCGATGCAGACCAGGTTGTAGCGGCGGGCCATGGCCTCGGGGATGATCTGCCCGACCTCGGGGTCGATCTCCAGTCCGCCCAGGTTGACGAACTTGACCCGCATCCGCTTGGCCTTCTCTTGGAGCTGCTCGTCGGTCTCCTGGCCGGCGCCGGTGACCACCAGTTCGGTGGGTTCCATCTGTGCTCTTCTCCCATGTCTTGAACTGGCCCTGAGCCTTGGCGCAGGGGCGGTCGGCCGTTCCGGGCGACGGTCTACACCGCGTTGTCCTCGTCCCAGGCGCAGCTCTCGCCGCGCTCGATCATGCCGTGCACGATTCCCTGGAAGACGGGAAAGATCTCCGGGTCGAAATGTCCGTCGGCCATCTCTTCCATGATCGACAAGGCCTTCTCGGGCGTGAAGGCCTTGCTCTTCCCCGAAGCATCGACGCGGTAGACCCGGGGCGTGGTCAGGGCGCTCCACACGTCGGCGATGGCCATGACCCGGGCCAGGTAGGGGATCTCCTCGCCGGTGAGTCCGTCCGGGTAGCCCTGGCCATTGAACTTCTCGTGGTGGGCCCGGACGATTGCGGTCAACTCGTCCATGCCCAGGATGTCGGCGAAGAAGTCTGCCGAACGGGCGGCGTGGGTCTTCATGATCTCGAATTCTTCGGGAGTGAGCTTCCGCGGGGCGTTGAGGATCTTCTCGTCGATGAAGATCTTCCCCACGTCGTGCAGCTCGGCCCCGATCCGCATGTACTCCTGCTCCTTGCGTCCCAGGCCCAGGGCCTGGGTCAGGCGCAGACCCATGTTGCGGACGTCCATCGAGTGGCGCCAGGTGTAGTTGTCCTTCCGGTCCAGCGCGATCACCATCATGCGCATGACGTTGAGCTGAGCTTCGACCCGCAGGTCCTTGTACTTCCCGACGTTCTTCTCCAGGGCGGCGATGGCCCGGGGATGATACAGGCCTCCGGCCCCGGCGTGGATCTGGGCCAGGGCCTCCTCCTCGCTGAGGTTGCGGTAGTTCGGAGAGCGTCGCTCGAGGTAGTCGTCGGCCACCTTGAGGATCTGGGCCTCCAGCGGCATGTCGTGGTAGTCCTTGCGACCCAGGAAGCGCAGGAAGCCGATGCCCTCGTGGAGCGTCTTGTTGGGGGCCAGGATGTCCACGGCCATCTCGAAGACATGCTCGAACTTCTCACGCTCCTCCGGAGTCAGGGGCAGGCCCTGGCGTTCCTTGAGGATCAGCTCGCGGGACAGCGAGACCTTCCCGATCTCGTGGAGATAGCCCGCGAAGAGGATCTCCTCGGAGACCATCGGGCAGAGCATCTTGCTCATCTCGCGGGCCAACTGGCCCACCTCCTTGCAGTGCTCCACCTGCTCGTGGCCGCCGGCGGCCTCGTTGAGCTTCATCAGCAGGTCCAGGTAGGAATAGTCCAGCTCCAGCCGACGTCCGGAGGTGAACTTCTCCTGCTCGCGCCCCTGGCTCTCCTCGGACTCCAACAGCGAGACCCGCTGCTCGAGGAGCTTGTTCATCTGGACGGCCAGATCGGGCAGGCGGCGGTACAGGACGGTGAAGTCGTCCCGCATCAGGACCAGGGTCTCGACCAGATCGAGGGCCTTGATGGTGGCCGAACGGGGCTGGTCGATCAGCAGGGCCATCTCGCCGAAGCCCTCGCCCAGGCCCAGCTCCGCCAGGACCAGCTCGCGCCCGTCGACGTACTTCACGACGTGCACGTGCCCTTCGCGGATCAGGTAGAAGGAGTCTCCGGGATCGCCTTCGCGGACGATGACCTCTTCAGGTTCGAAGCGGCGCACCCGGAACTTCTCGGCGATGGACTGCACCACCGGCCGGGGCAGGGAGTAGAAGAGGGGATTGCTGGCGATGAAGTCGGCGATCTCCTCGTGTGAGAGCCCGGTCGGCGTGGTCACGCTCGACCCCCTGTCCGCTCGGCCATGCTCCGGGCATCCACTCCGTAGACCTGCAATGGTTCCTTCTTTCCCTTCACCCGGACTGATTCGAGGTAGGTGGCCACGATCTCCTCGCCCGCAGCCTCGAATGTGCTCTGGGTGATCAGGATCGGGCTTCCCAGTTCCTTGGATTTACCCTGCATCCTGGCAGCCGTGTTGGTGGCGTCCCCGATGGCGGCGTACTGCTTGCGTTGCGCCGAACCCAGGACCCCGATGGCCACGGGGCCGGTACAGATGCCGATTCCCGTCTCGAAGACGGGGCGGCCCTGGGCCTTCCAGGTGGCGCCGAGTTCCTCCAGGCGCACGACCATGCCTGCGGCGGCGCGGCAGGCGGCGGCTGCGTGGTTGGGTTGGGATGCCGGCACCAGGCCGAAGACCACCATCTGGGCATCCCCCTGATAGTCGAAGACGATGCCGCCGTGGCGCTCGAAGACCTCGCCCATGGCCGAGTGATAGGTGTTGAGCATCTCGGTGACGGTCACCGGCGCCAGCCCCTCCGAGAGGTCGGTGTAGCCGCGGATGTCCGAGAACAGGATGGTGAGGACCCGCTCTTCCGAACCCACCTTGAGACCGTCCTGGCCCAGCAAAGCCTCCAGATCGGGGATCGGGGCCACCTCCTGGAGGATGCGCGCGAAGCGATCCCGCGCCAGCTTCTGCGCTCGGACGTTGTAGAGCGTGACGCTGCCGAAGCTGGCCAGCGCTCCCAGCCAGGGGAGGAAGACGGGGACCATGGTCCCCCCGGTGGTCCAATAGCCCCCGTACATCAGACGATAGCCCACCCACCAGTAGCCGACCAGAAGCCCCAGGAAGGCCAGTCCGGCGGCTCGCACATCCAGGAAGACACCCACCAGGGTGGCCAGGCTGGCCAGGCCGAAGACCAGAGCCAGACCCTGCGCAAAGGTCGGCTCGTGCAGGAAGGTGCCCTGGATCAGGTTCCACATGACGTTGGCGTGGATGCCGACCCCCGAGATGGCGCCCACCTCAGAGCTCTTGACATCGTGCCCGCCCAGGACGGTGACCCCGACCATGGCGATCACCTGGTTGGGTGTCTCCTTCCCGGTGACGGGGTCGACGGTACGCCCGAAGAGCCCCTCGAGCTGGTCTTCGGGCGCGTTCAGGATGTCCTGGATGGAATAGACCTGGATGAAGTCCGAGATGGAGGGGACGTCGACGCGGGCCACGCGGGCCTGCTGGTCCGGGAGCACCTGGATCTGCCCCTCCCGGTACTGGGCGTCGGGGGCCTCCAAGGTCGAGGTCGCGGTGGAGACATCCGAGCCGAAGAAGGCGATCCGACCCGTGCGGGCGGTGAACAGGTAGGGCGAACCGGGCAGGGCCAGGTCCACCTCGAAGAGGTGCTTGCGGCAGCGTTCCAGGACCTCGGCAGGAGGGACCCCTTCGAAGTGGGCCAGGGCCACGATGTCCAGGGCGTAGTTCGAGGTGCCAGGCTGGCTGGGGAGCACTTCGAGGACGGCGTGCCGGACCCGCAGGTCGGGGTCGGTCAGCTCTTTGGTGAAGCCGAAGCGGGTGGAATAGTCGTGCTCGGTCCAACCGGCCAGGAGCCCTTCGTGGACGCCGCCCTGGACCATCTGGTCGCCTCGAGCGGCCAGGACGTAGGGGACCACCACGCTGGGCCGCGCCAGGGCCTGGCGCAGCTTCTCGTCCTGCCCGGGGTCGGGCCCCCGGGCCCCAAAGAGGATGTCCAGGGCGATCGTGCGGGCTCCAGCCTTCTCCAGGCGCTGAACCAGGTCCAGGTACAGCCCGCGCCGGATGGGCCATTCCAGGCCCGCGGCCAGCGAGCTGTCATCGAAGACCACCAGGACCAGCTTCTCGGCGAAGACGGGGTCCAGGAAGGCGGCCCCGGAGTGGACGTAGCGCCCGCTGGCTCCGTAGGTCTCGAAGTTCCGGTCCATCCAGGTGCGCTGGATCAGGTTCTCCATGAAGCGGATCCAGGTCCGCTCCTGAAGCAGGTAGGACGCTCCGCAGACCAGGAAGGCGACCGCCAGACCCAGGCCCACGGACAGGATCTTCTGGTGGCGGCTGTAGTCGCTGGTCAGGCGCAGCAACGTCGGCAGCTCCCTTCGACGGCGGCGCCCGGGCCCAAGAGCCGGGCGCCGACCCGCGATGCGGTCGGGTTCCCCCTCCTCACCCAGGCGCGGGACTCGGGTCAGGGCAGAGAGGGATAGGAGGTGGAGGGAGGCTGCACGTCCAGGATCAGGGTTCCGGTGCTCTCCGAGCGGGGCGTGATCAGGATGGGAACACCGCCGGTGGGGTCGTCGTCGCCCTGACCGGTGCTGGTGGACTTGGAGTCGGCGATGAGTCCCGTGCGGCCGACTCCGAAGTGGTTGAAGAACGTGCCCCGGGTTCCCGGATCGAAGGGGGCGAATCGGGAGGTGGGCCCTTCCCCGTGGCGGGGGAGGTTCAGGCCGGGGTGACGCCGGACGAAGGCTCCCGCTTCATCGAAGGAGAAGTCCGGGACATCCGCTTCCGGAAGCCCGTCGCCCAGGACCTGGGCGGTGCCCCCGGCACGAACCAGCAGGGTCCGCCCCGCGCCGTTGGTCAGCCAGACCGTTCCATCAAAGACCGCCAGACGGGTGAGGACCCGGCCTCCCCCCTGAGCCTGGACCCAACCGTCCTCTGAAGCCATCTCGTCGGGGTTGACGACGGTGACCAGGAAGTCCGTGCCCTGGGCAGCCAGGACGGCGTTCGGCGTGGTCACCTCAAAGCGGCTCTGACGACCGCGGAAACCCGAGACCTGGGCCCGGACCGAACCGTTGCCGACCTTCAGCGCGGCGTCCCGGCTTCTGGAATCCAGGGTGAATCTCTCCATCTGGACCTGGGTGGAGGGCCCGACGGCGACGAGGCTGTTGTCCGCCAGGCGCAGGTGGGCCACGCCGTTGTCCAGGGTTCGGGCCCAGTCCTGGGCCCCCAGGCGCCGGTTGGTCAGGACGCGCAGCCAGGTCTGGCTTCCGGCCAGTCGGCTTTCGACCTCCCCTTGCTTGCGCACGACCGTGATCCAGCTTCCCCCCTGTGCCAGGGTGGGGAGGGTCAGGAGAATCATCAGGGCGGTGAAGGCCACCAAAGCCCCAAGCCCCTCACGTCGAGTCCAATACATCATCGAATCCCCTCGCTTCCCGAACTCCAAGGTCCGCCTGCCTCCCCCCCGTTCAGGGAAGGACGTTCCAGTCTCGATGGGCTCGATTTCCGCCGCCTGGGCGTGGAATCCTGCCATTTTCTCCAGAGGGGCCTGGAGGGGCTGGGTTCAGGAGCCCACCGGCAACTTTCGGATCACGCCCACCACCCGGCCCAGCAGACGCTCGGGGCAGCCGGCCTCCGCTGGCAGGGGAGGGGTCTTGAAGGTGCTCAGGTGGGCCGGGCCGTCTGCTCCCGTGCTGGTCAGCACCATGTCGCCCTCCCGGGGCCCGTGGTCGGGGTTCACGATCAGCAGGTCGCCCGGCATGATCGCTTCCTGGACGTAGTTCTCGGAGTCGACCCGGTAGAGGAATGAGCCTGCGGTTCCCACCAGCTCGATGGGCAGCGGCAGGACCTCCGGCAAGTCTGCTTCCTCGGGCATTCCGGCACGCACGGGGACGTCCACCAGACGGCTCTGGGTGGATCGGGGCCAGTCGACGATCTCGATGGATCGTGGTTTGGAGGGGTTGCGCCGGATATAGCGCTTCTCCTCCAGGGTCCGCAGGTGGCTGTGCACCGTGGAGCTGGAGGACAGGCCCACGGCCTCGCCGATCTCGCGGATCGAGGGGGGAAAACCCCGAGATCGGACCGAGCGGCAGATGAAGTCCAGGATCTCGGACTGGCGACGCGTCAAGCGCGCCCTGCTCTGGGGGGATCCTGCCATGCCGTTCCGACCTCCTGATGAAAATGGACTGACGCGAATCGATTCCGGGACAGGTACCCTGGATTCGGGTTGGCTCGTCCTGCTCCTGCCCGCCCCGTCCCTGCTCCTCAGAGAGGCAGCTCCCGATCGGGATCCGCCTCCGCCAGGGCCTGCTTCATTCGCTCCAGCGAGCGTTGCTGCAGCCGGGAGACGTGCATCTGGCTGATGTCCAGGATCCGGGCGATATCGCTCTGGGAGCGGTTCTCGAAGTAGCGCAGGAACATCAGGTGCTGTTCCCGAGGGGGGAGGGAGGCGAAGGCCCGGCGCAAGGCCAGCCGGTCCTCGACGCGTTCCAGGTTGAGGTCTTCCTGGCCCAGATAGTCCAGCAGGCTTGCCGGCTTGCCCTCGTCCTCGCCGTCCATCTCGGAGTTCAACGAGACCATGTTGTAGGCTCGGCCCAACTCCTGGGCCTGCAGCACCTCGTCGGCGGCGACCTCCAGGCGTTCGGCGATCTCTTGGGCGGTCGGGGCTCGACCCAACTCCGAGGACATCCGTTCGGAGGTCCGGTTCACCGACTGGTTGAGCTCCTGCAGGCGGCGGGGGATCTTCATCGCCCAGCCCTTGTCCCGGAAGTGACGCTTGATCTCTCCGACGATGGTCGGAGTCGCATAGGTGGTGAACTCGTTGCCCCGCTCGGGGTCGTAGCGATCCAGCGCCTTGACCAGCCCCAGGGAACCGACCTGCACCAGGTCATCCAGGCTCTCGCCGCGCCCGGCGAACTTGCCCGCCAGGTAACGCACCAGGTTCAGGTGCAGGGCGGCCAGCTCGGCCTTGGTCTGGGGATCCCGGGTCCGGGCGTAATCCCTGAGCAGCTCCCGAACGTGATCCCGATCTCGCCAGGGGTCCATCACGGCACCCCCGGCAGGTTCACGGTCAGCCGCAGACCGGCAGGGTTCTCGAGCCACTCCACGGCGTCGATCAGGGCCTCCATGAGAACCAGGCCCAGGGGGGGCGGTTGCTCTGAGGAGACCAACGGGCCTTGGGGCGGTTGCGGGAGGATCCGGACGCACAGGCGGTCGGGGGCCATCTCAAAGCGGATCGCGATCCGTTCCAGGGCAGGAAGAGTCTGAATGCAGTAGCTGCAGGCCTCATCCACGGCCATCTTGAGGTCTTCGCCCCGATCCGGCGGCACGTCCAGGCGATGGCACAGGCCTGCCACCGCCAGTCGAACGACCCCCAGGAACTCTGCCTGGGCCGGGACGGTCAGGCCCAGTTGGAGAGGGCCTGCTTGGAGTGGCGGACCGGGTTCAGGCAAGGGCTTTGAGGGCCTCTTCCTCGTCCTTGTAGATTTCGAAGATCTTCACCAGGCCGGTGATGTTGAAGATCTTCTTGATCTGGGGGTTGGTGCAGATCAGCAGGATCCGCCCCTCGTGCTCGCGGACCTTCTTGAGGGCTCCGATGAGGACCCCCAGGCCGGTGCTGTCGATGTAGCGGACGCCCTCCAGGTCGATGATCAGGTTGAAGCGCCCCTGTTCGATCAGCTCGTTGATCATCTCCTTGACGCGGGGCGAGGTATAGACGTCGATCTCGCCCTGCACCTCGACCACGTGAGCCTTGTCCAGGACCGAGCGGGTGTTCACCTTGATATCCAAGATTTTCGACCTCCTCGTGGGGTCTTGTCGGGAGGGATGTCGCCGGGAGGCCTCCCCCCTGGTGTGGCCCGGGCACAAAGCCGGGCCGCCTGCAGGCAGGCGGCCAGGCTGGAGCGGCTGGTCCGGGACCTCAGGCCTCGGTGGCCGGCGGGGGCTCCGGGGAGGAAACAGGGGGCGAGACCCGCTGCTTGTAGTAGTTCCTGCTCTTCTCCAGCAGCTCGTGGGCGTCCTCACGCAGTTCCGTGGCGAAATCGGCCGCGCGCTCCTTGTACTCCAGGGCACGGTCCCGCAGGACCTCACGGGTGCGCTCCCCCGACTGCGGAGCCAGGATGATGGCGACAGAAGCCCCCACCAGCGTTCCCACCATCAGGCCGAAAACGAAGCTCAGGCCTTCCTTGCGGTTCTCCATCAGTTTGACACCTTTCGCGTGGACTTCAGGCTGAAAACTGCCTTCGACCGGCTGGGAGTGAATCCTTCCCTTCGGTCGGGGCGTCAGCGGCGGAGGACCTCGGCAGGAGACAGGCGGGAAGCCCGACGGGCCGGAAGGAAGCCCGCAGCCAGACATGTTCCGATCCCGAAAGCCACAAAGCCCAGGGTGGTCAGCGGGTCCGGCTGAAAGAGCTGCAGCGGCGCTCCCGGGCCTCCCCCCGCCAGGGAGGCGATTCCGCGGCCCACCCAGGCGCCGGCCAGCAGGCCGAACGCCAGGCCGGTCACCGACCCGGCCATCCCCAGCAATCCGGCCCGGACCAGGAAGAGCGCCAGCAGGTCCCGGCCCGAGGCTCCCAGGGCCCGGTACAGGCCCAGGGTGGACTCTTCTTCGCGGACCTGAAGCGAAAGGCCCGCGTACAGGCTCATCGCCGCGACCAGCAGCAAGGCCGACCCGAACGCCGCCAGGACGGCTCGAACCCAGGTGATCCCGGCTCCGATCTGTCGGGCCAGGTCCATCCCGGGAGCCTCCAGTCCCATCTCCCGGAGCCTGGCTTCGATCTCGGGGGCCCGCTGGGCCGAATCCAGTTCCAGGGTGGCTGCATGGCAGCGCAGCGGTGTCGGGCTGAAGTCCTGCAGGACGTCCAGGGGGATCGTGGGGCCTCCCAGGCCGACCTGGTCGGAGATGCCCACGATCACGCAGCGGAGTTGCCGGACCGGCCCGTCTGCGGCCCCGAAGCTGGACTGGCCGACCAGGAGGGTGAAGTGGCGCCCGGCCAGCATCTCCGGGGCGATGGCGGGCAGGTCGGTGTGGATCGAGACGCCCGCGGCCAGCACGTCCATCATCACCCGGGGCAGGACGGCCGGCACCGGGTCTGTCCCCTCTTGAAACGATCGGCCCCGGGCGAGCTGTGGTTCGACCAGGCCGGGGTCGGCACCCTCCAGGACCACGTCGCTCCAGAAGTTCTGCTCCCCGTAGGTGGCGCGAAGCTGCACGGGCCGGGAGAGCCGGGCCTGACGATGGACCGCGCGGACGCCGGGCAGGGCCTTCAGGCGGGCGATCCTCGGTTCGTCCAGCCAGTCGACCAGCCGCATCGGTCCCAGGTGGAAGGAGGCCGGTTGGACCTTCATCCGGTCGGGAAGGGTCCCCAGCAGTCTCTCCCGCAGGGCGCCCTCCACGCCGCGGGCCAGGCCGAAGAGCATGATCAGGGTGGCGATGGCCAGGGCCACGCCCGTGGCCAGGTTGAGGTGCCCCCAGGGAGAGGAGCTGGTCGGCCCCAGAGCCAGACGCAGGAGGCGTTCAGGGCGCATGATGCGAGGGAGCCTCGGCGATCCGGTCGGCCATGAGCCGGCCGGCCGAGAGTTCCAGGACGCGGCCGGCGTGGCCCAGCAGGCGGTCGTCATGGGCGGTGGCCACCAGGGTCAGACCCTGCTCGCGGTGCAGCTCGATCAGCAGCTCCGTGACCGATTCAGCCGTCGCGTCGTCCAGGTGGCCCACCGGCTCATCCGCCAGCAGCAGCTCGGGCTGGCAGATCAACGCCCGGGCCACGGCCACCCGCTGGCGCTGGCCTCCAGAGAGGCGCTGGACGGGGCGGTGGCAGAGCTCCCCCATGCCCACCCGCTGGAGAAGCGCTCGGGCCCGCTCGCGCCCGCGGGTCAAGGAGGCCTGCCCGAAGTAGAGCGGGAGGATCACGTTCTCCAACGCGGAGCGTCGGCCATCCAGGTGGAAGGACTGAAAGACGAAGCCGACCCGACGATTCCGGTAGCGGGCCAGGTCGTGGTCCGAGGCGCCGACCAGGTCCAGGCCGCCGACGCGAAGGGTCCCCCGACTGGGGCGCTCCAGTCCTCCCAGGAGGTTCAGCAGGCTGGTCTTGCCGGATCCCGAGGGCCCCAGCAGCACCACGCACTCGCCCGGGGCGATGTCCAGGTCGATCCCGGTCAGGGCATGGATTCGTTCGGGGCCCGAGGGATAGTCCAGGGAGAGGTCCCGGACCTGGATCACGAGCCCGACCAGAGATACATCATCCGGGGACCATGCAGGGTCGCGCGTTCCAGGACCCGCAGCGGAGCGCTCCACTCCCTGGCCGAGAGACCGGGCCCTCCCAGAAGGTCCAGCAAGGTCTCGCGGTGCTGCAGGCGCACGACCTTGGCCTGAGGGGACTTGCCCAGCTCGCGAGCCCGCCGGAAGGCGTCCTCCTGGTACCCCAAAGCGTCGATCAGCTTCAGGTCCAGGGCCTGCCGGCCGGTGAAGATGCGCCCGTCCGCCAGGGCGCGCACCTGGACCGGCTCCAGGTGGCCCTTGCGGCCTTCGGCCACGACCTGGACGAAACGCTCCCACATCTGGGTGACCAGCCCCTGCAGGATCTTGCGCTCCTCGGGCCGCATCTCGCGGAACGGAGAGCCCATGTCCTTGAAGGAGGGCTTCCCGTGCTCGTCCAGGGACTTGATGGTCAGGATCTGCACGCCGATCTTGTCCATCAGGTCCCGGACCTGGGGAAACTGGCTGATCACCCCGATGGATCCGGTGATGGTGGTCGTATGGGCCAGGATCTCATCGGAGGCCATGGCCACGTAGTATCCACCCGAGGCCGCCACGTCGCCGAAGAGGGCCACGATGGGAATTCCCGTCTCCTTGCGGAACCGGGACAGCTCGTGGTGGATCTGGTCGGAGGCGGTGACGCCGCCTCCCGGACTGTCGATGTCCAGGACGACGGCCTTGACCGACTTGTCCTGGCGGACGGCGTGGAGCATCGAGCGGATCCGGCTGACCGAGCGCAGGGCCCCGGGGCCGTCGCCTTCCTCCATGATCACGCCCTGGATCGGCAGGACCACCACCTTCTCGCGGGCGGAGCGCTCGCCGTCGACCAGCGTCTCGTCGAAGCGGGCCCGAATCCCGGGGTCCAGGTTGTTTCCCAGTGCCGCCAGTCCCAGCAGCATGTTGAGCAGCACGCTGCCGGTGAGGGCCAGGGCCAGGAAGATCGCCAGCCAGAAGGACCAGGGGCGACGGGGAGCCGGGGAGGAGACGGAGGCGGGTTGCATCCCGCCCCATTATGCGGCGGCAGGGCATGTCCTGCCGCCGCCTCGTCAGGCCCGTCAGCCCCGGATCAGCGCGGTGAGGAAGAAGAGCAGATTGGCCGGGCGTTCGGCCAGGCGGCGCATGAAGTAGGGGTACCAGTCCGACCCGAAAGGCAGGTAGACCCTCATCCGGAAGCCCTCCCGGTGCAGCCGCAACTGACGCTCCTTGCGGATCCCGCACAGCATCTGGAACTCATAGGCTTCGGGCGGGATGCCGTGGCGGCGGGCACACTCCAGGGTCGCCTGGATCATGGCCTCGTCGTGGGTGGCCAGGGACGGGTTGTTGCCGGCCAGCATGAGGTCTTCCATCAGGGTGACGAAGCTGGCGTCCACCTCGGACCTCTTCTGGAAGGCCACGGCCGGCGGCTCGGAGTAGGCGCCCTTGCACAGACGGACGGGGATCTTCTTGCGGTTCATGCGGGCCACATCCTCGCGGCTGCGGCGCAGGTAGGCCTGGATCACGATGCCGACGTTGGAGTGGCGCTCGGCGGCAGCCTCGACCAGGCGGCAGGTCAGGTCGGTGTACTGGCTCCCCTCCATATCGACCCGGACGAAGGTCTTGCTGCGGGCCGCCTCGGCGAGGATCCGCTCGAGGTTCGCCAGGCACAGCTCCTCGCCCAGGTCCATGCCGATCTGGGTCAGCTTCAACGAGACGTACCAGTTCTCGCCTCGTTCATGAAGTCTGTGCAGGACCTGGAGATAGGCCTCGGTGGCCTGGTGGGCCTCGTCCGGGGTGTGGACGTTCTCGCCCAGGAAGTCCAGGGCGATGTCCATGCCTTCGCCCATCAGGCGGTCCATGGCCCGGCTGGCGTCCTCCCAGGTCTCCCCGGCGACGAAGCGCCGAGCCACGCGGCGGGCGATGAAGTTGCGCGTCACCAGGCGCTTCATGAAGGCGTTGCGGGACAAGGCGATGAGGAAGTTGCGCAAGAACATGGCGGGGCATTCTGGGGCGAACGATCCGTTCCTTCTACCCGGGAGAGGCCCTTTTCAACCTCGGTTTCCGGCCCCTCGGCCGGGCCGACTCTCAGTCGTCCCGCGACCTTCCCAGCAGGACCACGGTGTGCGCGACCAGGGCCGCCAGTCCCAGGTCGCGCACCAGGCGGATCCCGGCCAGCCCCTCTTCATGGCCCGAACGCCAGTAGTCCAGGCCGAAGGCCTCGGCGATGTTGGCCAGCTCCACCAGGCTGGCCACGCCCGCGAAAGGATAGCCCGTCCCCAGGGTGGCGAAGGGGAGGAGCCAGAAGAGATACTGCGGGCTGAAGACGTTCTTGGTGAAGATGAACAGCCCGACCAGCAGCAGGCTGGCCCGGGCCAGCCAGAGGGGCGAGTCCAGAGGTGCCTGGGGCATCTTCCGCCAGGCGAAGGCCACCATCCCCAGGGCCAGCGACGCCATCGTCAACAGGGCCGGGCCTTTCCCCAGGAGAGTGGTCAGGGTGTAGAGGAACCGCCCCGTCTGGTCCGCCTGGTCGAAGCCCATCTGCCAGTGATAGGGGAACCACCAGGCCTGGGGATTCAACCACAGGAACGGCAGGTTCAGGGCCGCCAGGGCTCCCAGGAACCAGCAGGTCGCCTCCAGTCGGTGTCCGCGGGGCACTCCCAGCAGGTAGAGCGGCATCAGGACCGCCGGGTAGATCTTGACCCCGGTTCCGATCCCCAACAGCAGGAAGCTCCCCACCGCATCGCGGCGCAGCAGGGCCAGAAGCGAGGCCGTGCAGCACAAGACCGGCAGGGCGTCGTAGTTGAAGAGGGTGAAGAAGACGAAGGAGGGCGTCCACACGAAGGCCCAGAGCAATCGCCCTCGCCGGAGGTGGAAGAACTCTGCGTCCAGGCGGTGCATGCACCACGAGATGCCGACGCCCGCCAGTCCCAGCGCCACCGAGTTCACGGCCAGCCAGTCCTCGTACCGATACAGCAGACCGCCGTGGGGATGGGGCTCGGTCGGGGAGAAGAGGTGCTGACACACCACCGACAGGGCCTTGACGAAGGCGAACATGCCGGCGGGGTACTCCATCTCGAAGAACCCGCGGTGCACCAGGAACCACGAGTAGTTGACGTGCATGTACCAGATGTCGGAGGGATAGGATCCGAAGAGCCCGTGCAGCGGTTGCCAGAAGGCGCGCAGAAGGTAGGAGGCCAGGATGGCGGCCAGGGTGGCCGGCAGGAGGTTTCGCCAGAAGGGCCCGTCGTCGATCGGCCTGGCGGTTCCGCGGGCAGACACCTCAGGCACCGGGGCGGGGCGGGAGCGGCAGGGGCTCGAGGATGGCGCGCTCCTGCTCGGGAATCCGATGCAAGGGGAGCCGGACCCGGAAGAGGCTTCCCCGGTCCACCTCGCTGTTCAGCTCGATGCGGCCGCCGTGCAGGTCCACCAGTTGTCGGGTGATGGTCAGGCCCAGGCCGCTGCCCTCCGCTTTTCGGCTGGAACTGGCCACCCGCCGGAACAGATCGAAGATGGCTTCCTGGTGTTCGGGCTTGATTCCGACCCCGTTGTCCCAGACCTCGAGGACGGCTTCCTGGTCTTCCTGCCTCCAGCGCACCTCGACCCGGCCACCCGGACGGTTGTACTTGATCGCGTTGGAGACCAGGTTGGACAGGACCTGGCGCAGTCGGACCGGGTCGGCCTCCAGGAACAGGGACGGCTCGTGCTCCGGCCAGGTGAGATGGACCTCTTCCTCGCGGGCGAACTCGGCGTGCTGGTCCAGGACCGACAAGGCCAGCTTCTTGAGGTCCAGCCGCGTCGGGTGCAGGCGGATGGCGCGCATGCCCAGGCGGGCGAGGTCGTGCAGATCCGTGATCAGGGTCTTCATCCCGCTGCTGGCGCTGGCCAGGTTGCCGACCAGCTCCGCCAGCACCGGATCGTCCCCGGCCCGCACGGCCAGGATCCCGATATAGGCCAGCACCCCCTGCAGCGCGTTGCGCAGGTCGTGGGTGGCCACGGCCAGGAACTCGTCCTGGATGCGGTTGACCTCGCGCAGCTCTTCGACCAGGCGCTGCTCGCGCTCGACCCGGCGCGCGCTCTGGATGGCCGCCGAGATGTGGCCGGCGATGAGTTCGACCAGCTCCAGGTCGGAGTCCAGGTAGGCATGCGGGCGGTGACACCAGAAGTTCAGGACCCCCAGGCACTCGTCGCGGAAGAGCAGGGGGGCCGAGACCAGCGAGCGCATGCGCCCGGAGAAGCGCTCGGGCGAGTCGTGGAAGCGCGCCTCTCGATCCAGGTCGTCGATCCTCAGGCTCCGACGTTGCAGGGTCACCCACCCGCTCAGGGTCCCCTCCAGGGGCAGCTCCTCCAGGGGAGGGTGCCCTTCCTCCTGGATCGAGTACAGGGAGTGCACCACCAGGAGCGGCGAGTCCTTGGCGGGGAGCAGCAGAAGAGCCGACTGGTCGATCGGCAGGGCGGCCACGGCATGACGCGTGATCTCCTGCAGGATCGTGGCCAGTTCGAGGGAGCGGGAGGACTCCCTGGCCACCCGCAACAGGACGTCGAGCTGATTGCCGGATCTCGAGGAGGCTCGTCGGGCCGAGCCTCCGGTCCAGCGCTCGATCAGGAATCCGGCCAGGTCCCCTTCCGAAAGGGTGCCGATCAGCCGCCCGCCCTCGACCACGCACAGCACCGCGACGCCGGCGGCCCGCATCCGGCGCAGGGCCTCGACCTCGGTCAGGTCGGCAGGGACGCAGACCGCGTCGGAGAGGAAGTCGGCGACGGGAAGGCGGGCCATCGCCTGCAGGTCGGCGGAGGCGTCCTCGGTCATCGTCCGGTGCAACAGGTCCGTGCAGCGCACCAGTCCCAGGACGCTTCCGCCCAGGGTGACCGGCAGGACGTCCACCCGGTGGCGGCGCATCCGTTGCAGGACCTCCCGGAGGGTCTCCGAGGGGCCCGCGGTGAGGGGGTCCGAGGTCATCCAGCGGCGCAGGGGCATGAGAACGGCCGGAGGTTCCACGAAGACCGCCTGCAGTCCTCCGGAACGGCCGCCGGGCTGGCCCTTCAGGCCTTTGCGGGCAGGCCCAGAAGGGCACGAATCGGCGGACAGCCCTGGCGCAGGGGCCACCACGACTCGCCGAAGTCCCGCGTGACGTAGAGCGCCCCGGTGTCGGTTCCGAAGGCGAAGAGGCCTGGCAGGGAGGTCATGGCGGTGAGGCGTTGACCCTGGAGGGAGGGAAGCCCGTTGGCGGTCACCTGCCAGGTTCGGCCCCCATCCCGCGAGCGGGCCACCAACGAAGCGCCCCCTTCGCGTTGCTGGCTGATTCCCGCCATCAGCTTCTCGGGATCCTCGGGATCCAGGGCCAGGGCCTGCGTGAACAGATAGGGGAGGCCCTGGTGGGCTTCCTGCCAGGTGGCCGCCAGGTCCTCCGAACGGAAGATTCCGCCTCCGGTGGCGGCGTAGACTCGGGCGGGGCGTGAGGCGTGCAGGGCCAGATCGTTCACCTCCCGGCTCAGGCCCTGGTGCCTCTCGGCCCAGGTCAGACCTCCGTCCAGGCTGGCGATCACGCCTCCCATGGCCACGGCTGCCAGCAGGGCGCGCGGGTGCTGGGGGTGCTGGCGGATGGCCTTCACCGTGGCCCGGTAGGGGGGGATCGGATAGCTCCAGTTCCCGGCGCTGGGCACGGAGTTGAAGCCGGCCAGTCTCTCCCAGCGAGCGGCTCCATCGCTGCTGCGGTAGACGCCCGCCGGTTGCGTGCCTGCGAAGATCAGATCGGGCTCGGCCGGGTGCAGGCTCAGCGAGTGGATGCTGCTGGAGGCCAGGCCCTCCGCGAAGGTCTGCCAGTTCTCACCGTCCCGGGTCCGGCTGATCAGCCCCTGGTCGGAGGCCGCCAGGAGGGCGTCCTCCGGGCCCTGGGCCAGAGCCTGGATCCGACGGGTGCTCAGGCCGTAGCTGACCATGGTCCAGGGGGCTCCCGGCGCCTCCCCCGGCTTGAGGACCATCACGCCCCGATCCGTCCCCACGGCAACCCTCATGGAATTCCTCCGCATCCGGTCATCGCGATATCAATCAACGGATCTACGGGGTTTCTTCACCGGCTCCTGCCCCGTGGGGAGGGAAGGACCCCGGGGAGGGGAATCTCTCGTGTGATGGCACGAAGAGCCTTCCTGCTGTTGATGTTCCTCTGGCTCGCCCTGCCGGCGGCGGCCGGGAACGAGGCCAGCTTCCAGGCTGGAACCCGGGCCTTCGAGCAGGGGGACTATCCGGCCGCGGTGCGCCATTTCCAGCAGGCCGTCCAGCAGGAGCCCGGGGACGCCCTGAGCCACCTCTGGCTGGGCATGGCCCTGCAGCGAGCCGGCAGGCCGGACCAGGCCCGCGTGTTCCTGGCCGAGGCGCTTCGGCTGGGGGGCGACTCCCAGGTGGCCGAGCATGCCCGCGCAGCCCTGCAGGCTTTGAATCGGGCCCGCCCCGCGACGCAGGAGGCTTCGTCGGCGACCTCCTCGTGGCGTCGCGTCGGCGCCGTCCAGGGCTTGCTGGGCGAGGACTGGTACGTGCGCGGCACGCGACATGGCCGCGTCTGGGCCCGGCACGCGGATCGTGAATACCTTCGGGAATTCGTCGAGAGCCTGGACCGCGCCTACGACATCAACGCGAAGTTCATGGGGACCCGGGCGGTCACCCCCATCAACTTCTACTGCTTCTCGCTGGACAGTCCCGCCCATCGCCAGCCCCGCTTCGCCGGGCTGGGGCCGACCCGCTACCTGGGCCTGGCCGTGGGTCGGGACACGTGCCTTCTGAACCTCGGGGACTGGCGGACCTCCCGGCACGTCGAGCCTTGGGAGATCACCCGGGTGGCCTGCCACGAGCTGAACCACATGTTCCTGCACGCCCTGAACCTGCGCAGCACCTCCGGCAACCTGACCTGGTTCGCCGAGGCCCTGGCCCACTGGGTCGAGGATCGGGTCCTGCCGGCCTCCCGGCAGCGAAGCCTGGAGACCATGCGGGTGGCCTTGCGCGGCTACACATCGGTCGACGAGGACTGGCGAGCGATGGTGGCCGAGAGGGACACCGACGAGTACGAGCAGTATCGCACCTACGGCGTCCTGCTGGCCTCCATCACCAGCTTCCTCCAGGCCTCCTACGGCCCGGACGCCGTGCCCCGGATCCTGCGCGCGGCCCAAGAATCGACCCTGGAGGAGGGGATCCAGTCTGCCCTGGGCCGGGACGTCCCTACGCTGCACCGGGAGTGGAAGGCCTTCTACGGGATCCTCTGAGGGCGTGCGTCGGGAGCCCGAGCGGGGCGGGCAGGCTGAGCGGACAGCGCGCGGCCGGCGTGGGCGAGTGGCCGGGGCGGCCGCGCCGTTCTCCTTCATGTTTCGCAGGAGATTCCTGGGAAGCGTGCTGGTTCCCACGGCGCGTTGCCGGGGCCCGCGCCCGGTTCATCAAATTGCAGTAAAGCGGAGACATCCCGGCAACCAACCGGACACATCGCGGTGGAGAACCGCGCGGCATGCTCAGGGCGGGAGGTGATCGCCCTGGGCCGCATCCGCCACGACCTGGACCTGGCCTGGAAGGAGGCTTTGACCTCGTTCCTGCCCCAGTTCCTGCAACTCTTCCTGCCGCACGTCCACGAAGACATCGACTGGACCCATACCCCAGAGTTCCTGGAGAGCGAGTTGCGCAGCCTGCACCGGGGACTCCGGGGGCGGCGCCAGCATGCGGACCTGGTGGTCAGGGTCCGACTGCGCGCGGGCGGGCCCGCCCTCGTGGTGCTGCACTTCGAGGTTCAGTCCCAGAGGGACGACGACATGCCCGTGCGCGTGCGGCTCTACAATGGCCGCCTCTTCGACCGCCACCGCTGCCCGGTCTACAGCCTGCTGATCCTGGGCGACTCCGGTCCCGGTTGGCGCCCATCCAGATACCAGAGCCGGATCTGGGACTGCTGTCTGACCCTGGACTTCCCGGTCCTGAAGGTGCTGGACTGGAAACCCCGGCGCGCGGAGTTGGAGGCGTCGGGCAACCCCTTCGCGCTGGTGGTGGCCACCCACCTGGCCGCCATGGAGACCCGCCCGGATCAGGACGCCCGGGTCCACAAAGCCCTGCACCTGTGCCGCCTGATGGCCACCCACGGTTTCACGGGCGAGCAGGTCTATGGACTGTTCAAAGTGCTGGAGGCTATGATGGCCATGACGGACGAACTCTACCAGGACTTCGTAGCCGGAGTGGCCCTGTTGGAGGAGGAACTGGACGTGACCCTGATCACCCGCTCTGAGCGCAATGGAATCAAGAAGGGCCGTGAGGAAGGCCGGCGCAGGTCCATCGTGGATGTGTCCGAAGCCCGCTTCGGGGCCCCGGCGTCCGACTTGGAGGCTGCCCTGGAGAGGGTCTCAAGTTCCGACGCCCTGAAGCGCCTGACCCGACTGGCAGCCACGGCGGCGAGCCTGGAGGAACTGCTGGAGGCCGTACGGGCAGAGAGCGGGCGCTGAGGGCCAGCGAACTGGTGGGATGCACCGCGGAGATCGGGCTAGTGGTTTCCGCAACGTTGGTGGAACCGACGGACGAACTCTACCAGGACTTCGTAGCCGGAGTGGCCCTGTTGGAGGAGGAACTGGACGTGACCCTGATCACCCGCTCAGAGCGCAATGGAATCAAGAAGGGCCGTGAACAAGGCCGCGAGGAAGGCCGGCGCAGGTCCATCATGGACTTTGCCGAGGCCCGCTTCGGGGCCCCGGCTCTTGAGCTGGAGGCAGCCTTGGAGAGGGTCTCAAGTTCCGACGCCCTGAAGCGCCTGACCCGACTGGCGGCCACGGCGGCGAGCCTGGAGGAACTGCTGGAGGCCGTGCGGGCAGAGAGCGCGGGCTGAATCCGCCGTCTGGCGTGAGAACCGAGGGCGCCGAGGCGGGTCTGGATGCAAGGAAGGCGTGCATCGAGGAGCGGAGCGTAGTTGGAAACTACGTGAGCACCACAGAGGTGCGCCTGACAACGCAGACGGGCCCGGATCGACGGCCGAATGCCACGGTAGGCGGCGGATTCAGGCGCGGGCTGAGGGCTGGACGCCCACTCTCTGTGGCCGGCTGTCGGCCACTTTCGCTGGCCGTGTCGGCCCCGACCGTGATTGTCCCAATCTTCTGGGCCCAGGCTGACCCTGGCGCACCCGTCACGATTCGCAGGAGAGTCTTGGGGAGCGTGCTGGAAAGCGGGGGTGGGGTGCGGTTTCTACATTCCCGGGTCCCAGGGCAGGTGTGCCAGCAGTGCGCCTGCCCCGGCCCCGGTCTCCCTCTCCACCGATCCCCTCGCCCCGCGTAGGAGATCCCGGCGCCTCGAAGAAGCGCGGGGCATGGAACCCCGGTCCCGGGGATCTGGCAAGAGTCTTCCAGGCCTGGCCTGAGGGGATCTCGCGGCTGGCGAGGAGGGGTCTCATGAAGTCCGGATACGGGCTCCGGGCTTGGGCCGTGCTGCTCGTGGCGGTCCTGGCCGGGGCCTCCTGTGCGCCCCAGGCGCCCGAGACCGCATCCCGGCCACCGGTCTCTTCGGCCCGCCAGGTGGTGGTCTATACCCCCTTCCCCGACCTGACGGTGGATGAACTGGCCGAGGGCTTCACCCGCAAGACGGGGCTCCAGGTCGAGCAGATCCGCGAAGGGACCGCCCGGGTCTTCGCCCGGCTGCGCGCCGAGAAGAACTACCCGCGGGCCGATGTCTGGTGTGGCGGGGGCGGGATGATCCCCTTCATGACCGCGGCCGGAGAAGGTCTCCTGGAACCCTATGTTCCGACGGGACACGAGGACATGCCTCGGGAGCGGGGCAACCTGATCCTGCGCGATCGGGACTGGCGCTGGGTGGGAATCGGGGTCATCTCGCTGGGCTTCGCCTACAACCCCCAGAATCTGAGTCCGGACCAGGTGCCCCGGACCTGGGAGGAGCTGGCCACGCCGCGTTGGCGTGGGCACGTCGAGATGTGGGATCCGGCCGAGAGCGGCACCTCCATGCTCTTCCTCGAGTCGGCCCTGCTGCGGGCCCTCAACGCCGGGCAGGGCGAGGAGGCGGGCTGGGACTACCTGACCCGCGTCTTCGGCAACCTCAAGCGCTACACGCGCGAGGGCGCTCCCTCGTTTGCAGTGGCTCGGGGGCAGAGCCTGATCGGCATCCACTTCGAGTTCCAGTTCCTGGAGTTCCTGGCCATGCAGGCGGGCAACACCCAGGTGGCCGACGCCAGCGCCAACATCCGCTGGCATCTGCCCCCCTCCAGCCCGGTCCTGGCCGAGGGGATCGCGCTGGTCCGGGGCGGTCCCAACCCCGAGGCCGGGAAGGCCTTCATCGATTATTGCCTGTCTGAGGAGGGGCAGAGGATCATCAACCGCTTCTTCTTCTCGGTGGACCCGTCCATCCCACCACCAGCCGGTCTGGAAGGGGTCTCGCTGGCAGACCTGCTGGACAAGGCCATGAAGCTGGACCCCGAGTGGATGGCCGCCAACTACGACCGGGTCCGCCGGATCTGGCAGAATCGGGTGGAGGCCACAGCCGAGGAATGAGTCGCGTCGAGATCCGCAATCTGGTCAAGATTTTCGGTGCCACGCCGGCCGTGGACCAGGTGACTCTGGAGGTGGGCGACGGCGAGTTCTTCTCGCTGCTGGGGGCCTCGGGCTGCGGCAAGACCACCACCCTGCGCTGCGTGGCCGGCCTGGAGACCCCTGGCGGAGGAGCGATCCTCTTCGACGGGCAGGACGTGGCGCGGGTGCCCGCCTGGGACCGGGACTGCGGGATGGTCTTCCAGAACTACGCCCTCTTCCCGCACATGACCGTAGCCGACAACGTGGCCTATGGACTGATGGCCCGGCGCTACCGCAAAGCCGGGTTCCTGGGCCGGATGGGCTGGTTGGCCCGGGCCGTCTCGGCCTGCCTTCCCTCCGAGGACCTGGCCCGGGTTCGCGAAGCCCTGGCCATGGTCGAGCTGGAGGGGCTGGAGGACCGCCGGCCGGCACAGCTCTCGGGTGGACAGCAGCAGCGGGTGGCCCTGGCTCGGGCCCTGGTCATCCGCCCCCGGGTCCTGCTCTGCGACGAACCCCTGGGGGCCCTGGACGCCCGGCTGCGGGTGAAGATGCGCCAGGAGATCCGCCGCATCCAGAGGAGGGCGGGCATCACCACGCTGTATGTGACCCACGACCAGGAGGAGGCCTTGGCGGTCTCGGACCGCATCGCCGTGATGAACCAGGGCCGGGTCGTCCAGGTGGGCCCGCCCGAGGAGCTCTACCTGCGCCCCCGGACCCGTTTCCTGGCCGACTTCATCGGCTTGACCAACCTCTTCCCGGCGGACCTGGCAGGCCCGGGGCTGGTCCGGCTTCGGGAGGGGCCGGTCCTGCCCACCACCCACGCGATTCCGCCCCAGGGGACCTTCTCGGTGGCCGTGCGCCCTGAATCCCTGCGTCTCCTGGGGGCAGGGGAGGAAGCGCCCGGCAGCTTCACGGGTCGGGTCCAACTGCGGATGTTCATGGGCAGCACGGTCAAGTACGTCGTGGCCAGCGGACCCCTGGAGTGGACGGTGGCGGCGCCCCTGGCCTCCGGGGTCGGGAGCTTCGCCATGGGAGACGAGGTCCGCGTCGGCCTGCAGCCGGAGGACCTGCTGGTCCTGGAGGGGACCGAGTGAGCCGGGCGCTGCGCTGGCTCTTCGCGGGCCTGGTGGCGGCCTTCCTGGGCTTGTTCCTGGTCCTGCCGATGACCAGCCTGGTCCTGGTCGGCTTCACCGGGGAACCAGTCGACCTGCTGGGGCACCTGGTCCGCGCCGACCTGTCGGGGCTGGCAGGTCAACTGGCCGACCAGGCGGACGGGCGCTACTATGTGGGGTTCTTCGAGACGCGCCGCTACTTCAGGGGGTTCCTCAACGCCGTCGGGGCCGCTCCCCTGGCCGCCGTCCTGGCCTGGGGGTCGGCTCGGTTGGTCCTGGGCCTCTGGGGGGCGTTGGGGGGGACGGTTCCCGAGCGGATCCGCCGGGGGGCTGGCCTGCCCTTGATGGCCCTGGTCTTCGGGGCAGTCCTGCTGGCCGGGGTCTCCTGGCGCCTGGTGGTTCCCGCCGAGGCCCAGCAGGGGCACTGGATGTATGACCTCGCGCCCAGCCGGTCCTGGGATGGCAGGCTCTGGCAGATCCTGGGCTTCTGTCCCCTGGTCACCCTGGCGGCCACGTTTCTCGGGGGGATCGTGGCCTGGTCGGTGGCCCGCACCGCCATGCCCGGACGCAACCTGGTGCGCTGGCTCTGCATCCTGCCACTGGCCCTGCCTCCGTTCCTGGGAGCCCTGGCCTTCCGGAACCTGCTGGGGGAGGGAGGGCTCCTCACCCGGATTCTGGAGGCCGTGGGCCTGGGGACGCCTTTCCCGGGACAGTCGGTCCTGGCCGCAGGAATCGTGCAGACCTTCTTGTTCTTCCCGTTCGTCGTGCTGACCACGGCCGCGGCCCTGGAGCGGATGGACCCGTCCCTGGGGGAGGCTGCCGAGGTCACGGGCGCACGGCCGGGGTTCTCGCTGTGGACGGTGCACCTGCCCATGCTGATGCCGGGGCTCTCGGCGGGGGCCTTCCTGGCCTTCATCCGCTCGTTCGGGGACTTCGCCGTCCTCAGCCTCCTGATGCCCATCGGCAGGCCGATCCTGGTGGTCGAGGCCTATCGGGACCTGGCGGGGTCGACCGACTGGGGCGGCGCCTCGATGCTGAGCACCGTGATGGTCCTGACCATCCTGGCCGTCCTGGCGCTCCAGAAGTCCTTCGCCGAGGGAGGAGGGTTCGAGACGGTCACCGGGCGGGGGGCGGGGGAGAGTGGGCTGGTCCGCACGCCCTGGGTCTGCCGGGCCTGCCTGGCCGCGTGCGCGGCGATCCTCTCGGTGCCGATCCTCTTCGTGGCGGCCACCCTGCTGGTCAGCCTCTCGGCCCGCTGGGGCGTGGAGACCCTGCCCACCGCCTACACCCTGAGCCGCTACGGGGAGATCCTTCGGCGGCTGGTGGCGGCGGACTCGCCCCTGTTGAACTCGTTCGCCCTGGTGCTGCCGGCCCTGGGCCTGGCCCTGGTCCTGGCCCTGGCGGTGGCCTGGACGCTGGCCAGGAGCCGGCACTGGACCCGCAACCTGCTGGACTTCGCCACGGTCCTTCCCTTCGTGGTTCCGGGGGTGGCCTTCGCCGTGGCCCTGATCGGGATCTTCAACGGTCCGCCCCTGGCACTGCACCTGACGGCCACCCTGGTCCTGTGCGCCTACGTGGTGACCCGGATGCCCTATGCGGTCCGCTCGATCCTGGCTTCCTTGCAGCAGGTGGGCCCCTCGCTGGAGGAGGGGTCCAAGACCTTGGGGGCGACCAGCTCGCTGACCATGGCGCGGGTGACCATCCCCCTGATCCTTCCGGGCTTCACCGCGGGAGCGATCATGGTCTTCATCTCGGCCATGCAGGACGTGGCGATCACCTTGATGGTCTGTCCGCCCCGCTGGTATCCGGCCAGCATCTTCGTCTTCCAGCGCATCCAGGAAGGCGACGTCTTCGACGCTTCGGCCTATGGCATGGTGCTGCTGGGCTTGATCATGGTTCCCTACGCCCTGGCCTGGCGCCTGGGAGGGGTGCGGGCGGGGCTCTGAGCAGGTCGGGCCAGCTCAGGAGCCCGGTCGGGAACCTCGACCCAGCATCGTCGAGGAACTTGGATGCCCCGCGCTCACCCCCCATTTGCGTCTGACGATCCCCAGCTCAAGGATCAGGTCTCGAAGAGACGGCGTATCGTCGCGATGGGCAGGAAGAGTCGCCGAGGATGGTCGGGAAGCGCTTGAAAGCCGTAGCGCAGGTAGAAGCCGATCGGGTCTGGTTGGCCCGCCACCACGTCCACCACCACCGCGTAGGAGGCAACCTGGGCGCTGGCCTCAAGAGAGCGCATCAGGGCGTCCACCAGAAGATGCTCGCCCAGCCGTATCCCGGCCCCCCGACAGGAACGATCCACCGCCAGGCGCCCCAGAAGAGTCACCGGGACCTCTGGATAGCGCGGAAGCTTCCTGCGAGCCTCCAGGGGGAGCCTTCCCAGGGCCAGGGAGAGGGCCGATAGGGTACAGTAGCCCAGAACCCTTCGCTGCCCGAGGGGAGTGATGACGAACACGGCGCTGACCAGCCGGCGCAGGTCCTGCAGGGCCTGGGTCCTCAGATACAGGTCCAAGGCTTCCACGCCCGACTCAAAGGAGCCTCGGTCGTGGTCAGCTCGAAGGGCCTCCACCTTCCCTGGCCTGAGCGGGCCCAATCAGGAGGGCGCCTGACCCCGATGGCGCCGGACCGCCTCGACGAGGGCCTGGTTGGGCTCGGGGGGCTCCAGGAGCGCGCGGACGAATTCCTCCCGGTCCCTCTGGCCCAGTTCCCAGCGCTCCCAAGACTCGATGGTCTTCCGCGCGGCCCGTTCCAGGTGATCCGTCACGAATTCGGTGAGGGTCCGGCCCTCCAGGGCAGCTGCTCGACAGAGCCTGGCTTTCAGGTCGGTCGCAACCCGGGCTTCCAGGCGCTCGGTCCTGGGCCTGGAGCGCTGCTTCGGGGGCAGTTCTGGTGCTGCATCCATGGCCCTATTGTACGGCACCTGGCCGGACGAAGTCCAGGGCGGCCCTGTGCTGGCCCGAGCCCAGAAGAACGCGCGTTCCACAGTCTGACGCCGGGACAAGGTGTCCAGGTGGTCGCGCACTTTGACGACCATCCCGGGCAGAGTCGCCGGGTCTCGTGACGCAGGTCCGCAGCCGGGAGACGTGCTCCAGTTCGCGCTGAGGTTCCTGTCGGCCGAGCCCCATGTGCCGTGGTCCGGCCATCTGCGCATGTTCATGGCCAGCGCGGTCCGCTACGTGGTGGCCAGCGGACCCCTGGAGTACGGTGGCGGCGCCCCTGGGCCTCAGCGCCGGATGCCGGGGGAGCGCCAGTCCCACATGCTGGGCATGCGGACGGCGGGCATCCCGGGAACCTGCGGTCCATAGGCCGGACCGGGCTGGTTGGCGCGGGGCGTGGCCGAGCCGGTGGCTTCGTATTGCGAGGCGTGGACGGGGCCCTGCGACTCCGCCAGGCGGGCCTTCCGAGGGTCGGCGGGGGCGTGGAGGCGGTTGCTGGTGGCCAGGTGGCCCGCCAGGCTGGCCTTCACCTCGACCTCCTGGTCGCGCTCGGCGCGGTTGAAGAAGACCACGAAACCGGCCGTGGTCTGGCCTTCCGGGACCACCACGGTGCCCGGGATCCAGACGGCTGGCCCGGCGCTGAGGTGGACGTAGGCCCCTCCGGCAGGAGCCGGCCGGGACAGCAGCACCTGACCGCGCGCCTCGTCGGACGGACGCGCGGCGTCTGGGATGAGGACGATCGAGTCGATCTGCGGGGCTTCGGCGCGGACCGGTCCCGCCAGGAGCATCCCCAGGCCCAGAAGGGCCGTGAACAAGCCAGCGATTCTTCCCTGCTTCAGCATGTCAACCTCCGGGGGCGGGGCGCAGCGAGCCCAAGGCCGCTTCGATGGGGCCCGTCCGTGCCTGGGATTCATCGTCCCAGACTCCCAGGGCCAGACAGATCCGGGTGGGACGGGGCTCGAAGATCACGGCGCTGAAACGGACGGCGTTGCCTTCGTGCGTGGCCGTTCCATTCAGGCGGACGCAGGCCATCCCGTTGATCCGGGTCTTCTCGGCCGGGTCGGTGTGGATGTCTTCGAACCACGCCGTCAGGTAGTGGGAGGAATCCTCGGTGGCCGCATCGGTGGCGTCGCACTTGTCCATCTCCCAGGCGCCCAGCCACATGGTCAGGTCGGCCGGGGCGGCCACCACCCGGGTGCCAGCCGTTCGGACCGACCATTCCCGGGGGATGGACAGGCTGAAGAGCGGGCCTTCGTCGGATTCGTAGGTCAGGGAGTGGGCCTGGACGATCCCGCCCAGGGCCATCACCAGCAACAGGGTTCCCAGGACCAGACGTCTGCCCATCAGCGCCTCCCATCCAAATCCTGATCAAGATTCACCCGTCGGCCCCAGGGCACCTTCCTTCGCGGGATTCCCGCAGGCACCGAACACGTCCCGGCTCCTGGCGGATCCGGAGGTTCGCCAGGAGTGGACCTACAGGTCCAGGACCACCTTCAGGGACTCCCGGGCCTGGGCGGTCAGGTCACATGCCTCCTGGACCCGCTCCAGGGGGAAGCGGTGGGTCACCACGTGCCCGGAGGTGACAACCCCCTGCGCGATCAGCCGCAGGGCTTCGCGGGTGTCCTCGGGACCACAGGAGTAGCTGGAGACCAGGTCGATTTCGTCGAAGTAGATCCTGTTCATGTCCAAGGTCAGGGGGGTCCCGGGTTCGGGGCCCATGAACATCAGGACCTTCGAGCCCCTCCCTGCGCACTCCACGCCCTCCAGGACGGCCTTGGGGCTGGTGGGGCAGACCAGGACCACATCTGCGCCTTCGCCGCCGGTCGCTTCCCGAACCGCCTCGGGGAAGGATTCACCGGTCACGTCGACCGCCCGGTCCAGGCCGGATTCCAGGCCCTGGGCCAGACGGTAGGGGACCAGATCGGAGCCGAGGATGGTTTCGGCCCCCAGATGTCGGGCCAGCCGGACCATCATCTGCCCCATCACGCCCAGGCCCATCACGGCCACCCGGTCGCCGGCCCCCAGGCCCGCTCGGTGGAAGGCCCGAACCACGCAGGCCAGGGGTTCGATGAGCGTCCCGTCGGACCAGGACATCCCGTCTGGCAGGCGCAGGGTGTCCCCTTCCAGGTTGGTCCGGGGGACCAGGACGTACTGGGCAGCCCCCCCGGGATGGATCTTCGACTCCCTCCAGGTCCGGCACATGGAGTGGTTTCCCCGGCGGCAGTGGTGGCAGGCTCCGCAGGGGGCATGGTGGTGGAAGAAGACCCGGTCCCCAACCGAGAACCGGGTGACCTGGGCGCCGACCTCGACGATCTCCCCGGCGGGCTCGTGCCCCATCACGATCGGGCACTTCTTGCGGATGTACCAGGGGGTGACGTCGCCCGAACAGATACCGCAGGCCCGCACGCGGACCAGGGCGTCTCCAGGGCCCGGAGTCGGGATCTCGACCTCTTCCACGCGGACGTCTCCGAAGTCGTGGGCCACCGCGGCCTTCATGGTGCGCGTTGCGACGCTCATCTTCCTGGTGCCTCCGTGGAGTGGGGGACGATCTCGAACTTGGTGCCCTCTCCCCGGTCCAGTCGATCGAAGGCCTGGGAGAGGTGGCGCAGGGGGTAGGATCCGCTGAGGATCGGGCCGGGGCGGACCCGATGCCCGACCAGCAGGTCCCGGGCCGAGCGCACCGCTCGAGGGGTGAAATGCGAGGTTCCCACCAGGGCGATCTGGTCGTAGTGAAGCCGGGTGGTATCCATGTCCACCGGGAGGGCCCCGGGGCATCCCCCGAAGAGCAGGATGTGCGAACCCCGCCCGGCCAGGGCGAGAATCTGGGCCCAGGACTCGGGCTGTCCGGCGCAGTCCATGACCACCTGGGCGCCCAGACCGGCGGTCCTCTCACGGACGACCTCGACGACCGACTCCTGCCAGGCGTCGATCACGAGCTCAGCGCCCATGGTCCGGGCCAGCTCCAGGCGCTCCGTCCCCCGACCGGCCATGAGCACCCGGGGAGGCTGCTCCAGGGCCTTCAGGCAAGCCAGGTAGAGAAGCCCGATCGTCCCGCACCCCAGGATGACCACGGTGTCGTCCGGGTCGATCGGGACTGAACCCAGGCCCTGGACCACCGAGGCCAGGGGCTCGAGGAAGGCGGCTTCGGCATAGGACAGGGAGGCGGGCTTGAGGAACATGTTCTGCTGGACGATCGGGGCACCCACCCGGACGAATTCGGCGAAGCCACCCACCGCCATGCCGGCTTCCAGGTTCTCGCAGAGGTTCCCCTGACCCCGGGTACACAGGAGGCACTCGCCGCAGGGGGCCGTGTGGGCGGTCATCACGGCGTCGCCCTCGCGGAAGCCGCGGACGTCGGCTCCGATCCGCCAGACCTGGCCGGCGAATTCGTGCCCCCAGGGCCCTGGGGCGCCCTGTCCCAGGCGGTAGGCTCTCAGGTCGGCGGCGCAGGTCAGGGCGCTGTGGACACGCAGCACCACCTCGCCGGGTCCGGGTTCGGGATCGGGGACCTCTTCGAGCTCCAGTCGGCGGGGTTCCACCAGGACTGCAGACAGCATTCCTTGTCTCTCCTCAACGTCTCAGGTTCCAGTCAGGGGGCGCCGCGCAGCCCGACCCACAGGCCCAGGGCCAGCAGGAAGGCCCCCAGGCCCAGGGCCACCGCCCCGCAGCCCGGCAGGTAGGCCGCCAGGGCGTCGCCTTCCCGATGGAAGGGGTCGCGTCCCAGGGCTTCTCGCAGGCGCCTTCCGGCCCGACTGGCCAGGGCGCCCAGGCCGACCAGCAAAAAGCCCGGCAGGAGCAGGGCCAGCCAGGGAAGCAGGCTCACGGACCGGTTGGTCCGGACCGCAGTTCGTGGCGATCCATCGCGGGGGTGCCTCTCTTCGTCCGCCTGACCTGCCACGTTCTTCCCGGCGGCAGGCCTCGTCGTCTCAGAAACGGCGCCGGGGCTTTCCCGGTTCGCCGAAAAGGCCCTGCAAGGCCTGGCGCTCTTCGTGCTTGCGGCGCTTCTCGTCGGCCAGCAGGCTCTGCAATCCCCGGCGGTTCTGCTCTTGCGAAAGCCTCTCCTCTTCAAAGAGGTCCCCGACGGGCTCGCCGACCTCCGGGCCCGTCTCGGGTCCCGGGTCCAGAAGGCCACCCAGTTCCCGGCGGCGGCGGGCCAGGTCCTCCGGGGTGTCCCCCAGCATCCCTTGCAGTTGGCGGTTCTTGCGATCCTGCTCGGCCATGGCCTGGTCCAGCCAGTCGCCCACCCCGGAGTCCTCGACGTCCCGCTCGTCGGGCAGATCCCAACGGTCTTCCACGGCGCATCTCGTTCCCTTCGCGTTGCTTGAACCGCTCTTTTCGCCGCGTCCTCCGGGTTCCCCGCCGTCCCGAAGAGGGGGGGCGGGTTCATCGACGAACCGCTCCGGGCCATGCGCGCCTTCGACCTCTACGTCGCCCTGGGGGACAGCATGTCCACCGACGACCATCCGGGGCCGGGCCTGGGGGCAGCTTCCCTGCTGTACCGCAACCAGGACCGGTTGTTCCCGGAATTCGCCGGGCGCGATCTTCTGGCCTTGAACCCCTCCACCCGCCTGCTGCACCTGGCTCGGGACGGCTTCACGGCCTGGGATGTCCTGGAGAGCCTGACCGGGTTGAAGCCGTGCTCGGGACCCGTCCTGGTCACCCTGACCATCGGGGGCAACGACAGCATCCACTACCTGAACCAGAGGACCCCGATCAGCATCGCCATGGCGGAGTTCACCGCCCGTCTGTCCAGGATCCTGGGCCAGGTGAGAAGGCTGTATCCGAACCTCACCCTGCGGATGGGCAGCATCTACGACCCCACCGATGGCTCGGGCCGGGTCCAGAGTGGCCACGACCATTTTGCGGCCGGCCTGCACATGCTGGGAGGGGTCAACCATCTGCTGGACCAGGCAGCGAGCATGCATGGGGGTAGGATCGTCGACGTGTATGGCCACTTCCTGGGGCATGGAACCCGGCACGCGGATTCGACCTGCCCGCATTACCACCCGGAAGACCCCAGCGGCTGGATCATGCGGGATATCGAGCCCAATTCGCGGGGGGCTTCGGAATTGCGCCGACTCTTCTGGAGTTCGCTGGACTGATGGCCAAGGATGCCAACGAGAACCTCAAGAAGGGCCTGGGGGCCCTCCGTCCGGTCCGCCTGGACCAGCAGCCGGATTGGGGCCTGAGTCAGGAAGATATCGAGGGGACGCTGGTCGGGCGCCGGGGGCCCGCCCTGCTGTTCGGGACCTTCCCGCCGTCGCGGGTCCTGTCGGACCTGGAGGCGCGGGGGGCCCTGGACATCCTGCGGCGCCGGGGCTATGGGGACTTCGAGTTCCGCTCGGAGGGCGAGGATGCCTTCGAGAACCGGATCCGCCTGTACGGCGTGCATCCCGCGTCTGACGGTCCGGCCCTGCTGATGGATGTCCGGACCCACCGCGGCGAGCTGGCCGGGAACTCGGTGTGCCTGGACAAGGAGATCCACGTCCGGTCCCTGATCTGGGAGTGGTTGAGCTTCCAGGACCCCCTGGTCGGCTTCCCGGCGGGGACCGAGGCCCTGCCGGGTCAGGACCACCCGGGCCTGGGCATCTTCCGGGTCGCCGTGGACCTGATGCTGGACTACGTCGAGGAGATGGACATCGACGCCCTGGTCGGGCTGCCCCAGTACTTCCACAACGCCATCCTCTACGCTTCCCAGTTCCGCTTCTTCAAACCCGAGCTGGAGGGCGAGTTCTGCGGGCTGCGCCGGGACCTGCTGGGGGAGGGGCTGGCCCGGGCCTCGCGGGCCCTGGCCGAGGGTCGGGTCGAAGAGTCGGGAAGCGGCCGACGCGTGACCTGGAAGGCCGCCGAACAGGTCTACCCCATCCGCGGAGACATCCAGGCCCACTTCCAGCATCCGACCTACGCCGTCGAGGTGCGCCGGGCCCTGAAGGAGAACCGGTTCCGCCTGGTGGACGGCTGAGCCCTGCGCCGGGTGCCCCGCACCCGCACCCCGCGCCGGTGCATCACCTCGAGCGGTCAGCATGCTGTCCCTGCCCGGGGGGATCCGGCTACCAGGGGAACTGCATGTGGATCCGGTTCTCCAGGGCGGCGTCGCCGGCCGCCTCGACGAAACCCGAGAACTGGTCGAGGAAGGCCATGACCCGGCGAGCCCGGGCCGGGGACTCCATTCCCGTCAACCAGACCACCAGCAGCAGGGCGGGGGCCAACCAGTCCTGGCTGCCCCCATGACGCCCGCGCGCCAGGGCCTGGACGGCCCAGTCCACGCGTTCCAGGCTGTCCGGGCTCAAGGCCGAAAGGCAGGCGATCCGGGTGGCCTCCTGGGCGAAGTGGGCATCCCCGGTCCTCTTGGCGGTGCGTCGGTAGAACCCGGCCAGGGCGAAGCACATCAGCACCTTGCCGACGGTGGCGGGGTTCAGGTCGGGAGGGGCCCCGGCCCGGGCCATCCTCTCGCCCAGGGCGTCCACGGTGCGGTGCGAACAGACCAGCATGCGCACCAGGGCCGTCAAGGTCGGGATGGCGTGCAGGTAGCGCTGGGCTTCGCTCTCGGGCCCGGCCCCATACCTCTCCAGGAACCGGGAGGATTCCGGCAGGCGCAGCAGGCGACCCTCGATGTCGAGTCGGGTCTTCTCGAACTGGTCCAGGAAGGCGTTCTGGATGGACATGGCGGGCAGTTTCGACATCGCCGCCGAGGTCCTTCCGACCCGGGTGACCGTGCGGCAACATGGTGGAAATCCTGAGCCTGGCCGGATGTGCTAGACTCGCCTCAGAATGAGTATGCCGATTTCCAGCTCTTCTTCCCCCAACCTCCTGCAGCGGGTCCGCGACTACGCCAAGCCGCGCCCGGGCACCTCCGGGGACCTTCCTGCCTCCTCTCCTGGCAGCGGCGTCCTGGCTGGCGCCATCCAAGGCTACGTCTCGGGTGGGCCTCTGGGGGCCGCCTCCGGGGCCTTGGGGGGCTACGTCGGAGTCAAGGCCGGCGAGAAGGCCGGCTCGTTCGGAGTGGCCGTCGCTTCGGGCGCCGTTTCTGGCGCAGCGCTGGGGGCGCTCTCCTTCAACGCCATGTCGGCCATGGTCGGGGGACCCGTGGGCCTCGGCCTGGCTGCTTCCGGTGCCCTGGTCGGGGGATTCGCCGGGGCCGTGGGGACTTTGTCGGGAAGTCGTCGGGCCGTCACCCGGGACAGCGTGTATGGCGGAATGCTGGGCGGGGCCCTGGGGGCCGCCTGGACGGGGAATCCCGGGATGATGCTGGCGGGTGCTGCGGGCGCGGGAATCGGGGGTCGGGCGGCCAAGCCGGCCGGCCGGGTGATCCTGGGGGCCCTGGCGGGAGCTGCCACGGGTGCGGTGGCCGGGATCCTGGGTGGTCCGCCGGCCATGCTGGCCGGGGCGGTGGCCGGAGCGGTGATCGGCCCGGTCGGCACCCTGGTGGGTCCGTCTGTTCGGCAGATCCAGCGCAATCTGACGGCGGATCTGACCACGGCCCTGAACAAGAAGGTGGAACCCTGGATCGAGAAGCACCCTCTGAGCAAGCGTGGCAAGCTGGTGGCCGGGGCGGTGATGGGATCGCTGGTGGTGGGACCCGTGGGCCTGCTCTTCGGCCTGCCCGGCCTGGCCGTCACGACGGCGGTGGGAGCCGTGGGCGGGGCCATCCAGACGGCCCGGTTCTTGAAGAAGAAGGCCCAGCAACCGGTTCCGCAGGCCGGGCCGGAGCCCACCCGGCCTCCCCAACCCCAGGCAACCCCGGCAGGGACCCTGGGAGCCCCGGTGGGTCTCTTGAACGCTCTTTCGGAGAAGCCCCAGGGCCTGAACCCCGCGACCTGAGGAATCACCTGGTCGCTTCGGGCCTTCCTGGCTCGGGTTCACGCCGAAGGTCCTGCCCGCGAAACGCGGGCAGGACCTTCGATCTTCCTCAGCGGCCGGGCCCCTGGCGATCCGAGTAGTGACCGCGACGTCCCTGGCGACGCCCGCGCTTGCCCGCTCCGGACGGGCCGCCTTCGCGGTGGAAATCCCGCGGGCTGTCGCGGTGGCCTTCGCGCATGCCTTCCCTCGGGCCCTGGAAGAAGCGGCCCTCGGTGAACT